>Ga0224555_1000060_pt1 | contig 137458 bp, 128 predicted proteins | sample 714S23034metaG_FD_180687 | JGI IMG/M metagenome (GOLD analysis project Ga0224555, IMG submission 180687) | Peat soil microbial communities from Stordalen Mire, Sweden - 717 S2 30-34 | ecosystem: Environmental > Terrestrial > Soil > Wetlands > Peat | place: Sweden: Norrbotten County, Stordalen...
TCGATGATCGTGGTGGTCATGGTCATTGGAGAAATTCCTTCTCCGCCCTCTAGTTGATTAATTTGTCAGTGCAGACTGTCTCAGTAGAGGTTGGCACAGAGGGGGGTGAGTGCCTGAGGGTTACTCACGCCGCGAAGTAGTGACCTCGTGACGGTCTACGAACGAGATTCTGACTGAGCAGGTACTTGAGCGTGGCGGTAACGACTTGCCGATCATCATCTCGCCCCGCAGCGTTGAGGCGAAGGAGAACCTCAGTTGGCGAGAGTATCTCTCCCGCAGAACGCAAGATACAGAGAATGGCGGCGGTCCTAGCCAGAGGCGCTAATTCTCCCTCGAGTGCAACTCCGGCCCTTAGCGCTTTGAGTTGGGCATCTATGCCGCGAAGCCTCGCCACGACCTCGACTGCTATCAGTTCCTGCGCGATGCGCTCTGTCTCGAGTTCGGTAATCAGATCTGTCCTACTCACGGTCCTCCAAAGATAAATAAAGGATAAAGACTTCTTTATCTCTAATTTACCAGGTCATGCAATCGCGAGTATTGGAGGAGTGCCCACGGCGTAGGATTGGGGACGAATTACGCGCGGAGCTTCTGGCGGAGTAAAGCGCGGAAGTCCCGCTCCCGTAGCTCAGGGGATAGAGCAATGGTTTCCTAATCCGAAGATTTGCGTGGGAGTGGATAGGAAACGCTGGGAATTAAAGCATCCTGCTGGCTTTGAGCGCGTTGCGGGGCAAGCATATTGAAGAAAAGTGGAGCAAGATTGGAGCAAGTCGAGGTCCAAATTACCTCTTGTGCTCCTCTTTGAGCCACCGCGAAAATGGACGTTGCGAGGCGTAGGACTCGGTGGGATCTGCCATCACCTTCCCATGCTGCGTCGACCTTCGTACTCGACGTGAGGTACCGACACGCGCCGTTTCTTCATCATCGTGAATATTTTCCATATATGAAGTCAATGAAGGATCCTATTCAACATGTTTCTTCGTGATAGTGAAGATTTTACTTAATATTTGAGAATAAGTGGTAAAACACAGGAAAATCTTCATAATCATGAAGATTTCAATAAATACTTGGCCTATAATGGATGAAGGGTAAGAAAACTTCATGATCGTGAAGATACAGGGAGGTATGCATGCAAACTCTCGGATCTCAAATCCGAATGCGAAGACGAGCGCTCAAGTTAACCCAACAAGAGTTGGCTGACCTTGCCGAAGTTTCGTCGCACTTCGTCTTGGACGTAGAGAACGGGAAAGAGTCAATTCGACTCGACAAATTAACGAAGGTTCTTAAAGTGCTCGGCCTCAATTTGGAACTGAAGCTGAGGTCTCGGTGAGTGACCTTGAGCTCATGCGAACAGTACAGGTCGCAGACGTCTACAAAGCGACACGCAAGGCTGCACAACTAAGGCGAACCGCTTCGGGAACGGAATTCGTTTATCTACCTGAATATCTCGATGACGGAATCCCCGTCGCGACGTCTTTGCCGTTATCTAGTGAACCACGATTCACGACGCCGGGATCCGTTCCTCCGTTCTTTGCTGGACTCTTGCCCGAAGGCCGACGGCTCCTGGGGTTGCGTAGATCAGTAAAGACTTCGGCTGATGACGAATTTTCACTCTTATTAGCGGTCGGTCAGGATCCAGTTGGTGACGTTCAAGTAGTTCCCGAGCATGAGCAGCCGTTCGGACAGGAACCGCTGATCACCGTTCAAACATCCTTTGAGGAGGTTCGTTTCCGTGAGGTTCTTGCTGATGCGGGAGTAATTGACAAGGTTTCCATACCTGGAGTTCAGGAGAAGGCTTCAGCGGGAATAATTTCTGTTCCAATTGCGTTGTCAGGCAATCGATACATACTGAAGATCGATCCGCCCGAGTACCCCCATGTAGTCGAAAATGAGTTCTACTTCATCTCCTTTGCGAAAGGCATTGGCATTCCAACAGTGGATGCCCAACTCGTGCAAGACGCCGTTGGGACTAAAGGGCTGCTTCTTCATCGTTTCGATCGCGTAAGCGAACTTGATGGAGGAACCACCGCGCTCGCGTGCGAAGACGCGTGTCAACTCTTGGGACGGTGGCCGGGTGACAAGTACAACGTCAGTTACGAAGACGTTGCCCACGCTGTCGCTTCCGTTTGTGCCGCTGAAGTTATTGCATCGCGTGACGTGTTTCGCCAGATCTGCTTTGCATGGCTCACCGGAAATGGTGATGTTCACGCCAAAAATATTTCGGTGGTCAGATCGCTTCTCGGAGAATGGTCTGTTTCGCCCGCGTACGACCTTCCTTCGACAGTTCTCTATGGCGACGATTCAATGGCGCTGACTCTCGAAGGAAGGACTACCGAGCTGTCTCGACGAGCCGTGATCTCGTACGCGTCAACCATAGGACTCAGTGAAATTGCTGCTACCAAGATTCTCGATGGCCTCCTTTCCGACACAGAGCCAATTTTGGATGACCTGAAGGAAGGTGCCCTGCCATTCGACGAGAACACGGTCAGTAGGACTCTTAGGGTACTCAGACATCGGCGAAATCTACTTCAGGGCAAATGAGGTTTGTTCGAGAACAGTTCTTGGGTCGCTGTTCCGCTTTGCGAACTTTGGATCGTTAACTTGTTCTTGGTGAGTTCGCTTGTACGATGGGAACGTTTCGATGCACTTTGACGGCTGCCTGAGAATTGCAGCGTGATTGGAGCAGAAGAGCAACGCTCCCGTAGCTCAGGGGATAGAGCAATGGTTTCCTAAACCGTGTGCGCAGGTTCGAATCCTGCCGGGGGCACTACTGCCAGAGGCACTGCCGGGGGCACTACTGCCGGGGTCAAGACCCATGGGACCGAGAGCGAGAGCGAAGGCGTGGAACCTCTTGAGAGAGAATCTTTCCCCGAGGCGCTCTCGGGCTTGCTCGCCTGAACGCAACCACACCGTTCGCCGACCTTGTAGGAAATAGCTTGACCCGGGGAGACCTAGGTAGCGGTCAACCTCAGAGACCGACATCTCGTGGCCCTGGATGGCCCTCTCCTCGAGCACCGCGACCGCCATTTGCGCCATCCAGACTTTCCCTTCGCGTCGTTTGCAATACTCTCGGAACACCAACGAAATTTCTCAGGATAGAGAGGCAGCAATGAAGCCCGTTATCGACCTGGCCTGGCTGCAGGAGCGTCGGGATGACGTCGTCATCGCCGACGTGCGCTGGTACCTCGATGGAAGGTCGGGCCGGGAGGCCTACGAGGCGGGACATATCCCCGGTGCCGCTTTCATCGATCTCGATGAGTGGCTCGCTGGAGAGGGATCGCCGCAGTCGGGCCGTCACCCGCTGCCCACGCCCGAGACCTTCGCCCGGGGGATGACCCTCAACGGCATCTCGGACACGAGCACGGTCGTCGCCTACGACGACGCGGGGGGCGTGATCGCGGCCCGGCTGGTGTGGATGCTGCGAGTCACCGGCCACCAGGCGGCGTTGCTCGACGGCGGCCTCGGCGCGTACGAGGCGGCCCTCGAGAGGGGCCAGGCGAACCCGGCGCCGGGCGCGTTCACCGCCGTCGCGTGGCCCGAGGACCGCCTCAGCACGATCGAGGAGGTGACCCGCGGCGACAGTATCGTCATCGACGCCCGCAACCGGGACCGTTACAGGGGTGACGTCGATCCCATCGATCCGCGCGCCGGGCACGTCCCGGGGGCCTTCAACATCCCGTGCCGAGAGAACCTGGACTCCGCCGGCCAATTCCTTCCCATTGATGAGATCCGGCGCACGTTCGCGGATATCGGGGTCGTCGACGGCGACTCGACCATCTCCTACTGCGGATCCGGGGTGACCGCCTGCCACAACCTCTTGGCGCTCGAGATGTGCGGCCTGGGCCTCGGACGACTCTTCGTGGGCTCGTGGTCCCAGTACGCCAACGCCGTGGACCTGCCGGTCTCGACGGGAGAAGGCGAACCGCTCAGAGGGCTCTGAGCTCGTCCGCCACCATGGTGATCAGTTGGTCGACGTCACCTGGAGTCGAGAGGGGGTTCATGAAGGTGAACTTGAGGGCCGGGCGTCCCTTGATCTCGGTGCGGCCCAGCACCATCTCTCCTCGCGCGAGCAGGCGCTGCTGCACGCGACGAAGGCCGTCCGCGTCGACGCCGGGAGCGTCGAAGACGCACGTCACCGAAGACGGCGCGGCGAGGAGCTCGAATTCCGGTCGGGCCGAGAGCGCCGCGCCCGCGTAGGTCGAGAGATCCACGACGCGTTCGACCATCTCGGCGAGGCAGCGCCGGCCGAGCGTTCGCAGCGTGGCGACCACCTTGGCGGCGTCGAAACGACGCGAGGTGTCGAGGGACCGTCCCACGAGGTTCACCATCCCCTCGAGCTCGTCGCCGCGGTCGAGGTAGTTGGACTTCACGCGCAGGAGGTCGAATCGCGCCACGTCGGCCACGACGAGGGCGCTGGCGTTGAACGGTTGCCACCACAGCTTGTGGAAGTCGATGGTCACCGAGTCCGCGAGGTCGATTCCGGCCAGTCGCGGCCGAAGGCGCTCCGACAGGAGGAAGGCTCCCGCCACCGCGGCGTCGACGTGCAGCCACGCGCCCGCCTCGCGGGCGCGCTCGGCGATCTCGGTCAGAGGATCGATGGCGCCGAGGTCCGTCGTCCCCGCGGTGGCGACCACGGCGATCACCTGAAGTCCTGCGTCGGCCAGCCGGCCGAATTCGCGGTCGAGCGCGGCGATGTCCATCGCGCCCGACGCCACCGTCGCGATCGTCACGACCGCGTCGCGGCCGAGACCGAGCTGGGCGGCGGCGCGTTGGACCGAGAAGTGGGCCTGGTCCGAGCAGAGGATGCGCCAGCGCGCGGCCTCGGAGGGCAGGCCCTGCTTGAGGACGTCGACGTCGACCTTCGCCGCGGCCCACGACCTCGCCAGCGTCATGGCCAGCACGTTCGAGGCGGTTCCTCCCGACGTCATGACACCCGAGGCCGCCGGGGGCAGGCCGATCTGGCCAGCCAGCCAGTCCATGAGATGGAGTTCGACCTCGGTCGCCGCCGGTGACTGGTCCCACGAGTCCATCGACTGGTTGGCGGCGGCGATGGCCAGCTCGGTCACGACGGCCGCCACGAGCGTCGGCGGATGAAGGTGCGCGACGCACGCGGGGTCACCGGGCACGACGCCGTGACGCCAGACGGCGTCGCCCAGCTGCGCGAGAACGGCGTCCAGCGCGACGCCCTCGTCGGGGCAGATCTCAATCGCGCCGATCAGGTCATGGATGGCCGAAGGGGTCCAGTCGGACCGGGGACCCGGGCTCGTGCGCTTTAGGCTTCGGATGGCGACCGACGCGGCATCGGCGAGCACCTCGAGGCCCTGGTCGTCGGTGACGACGACGGCGTCGCGCCAGCGAGGAGCGTCGCTCAACGCGCCGAGCAGGCCTGCGCGACGGCGTCGCCCAGCCTCGTGAGTCCGTCGGCCAGCTGTTCCTCGTCGATGACGAGCGCGGGCAGCAGCTTGACCGTGGTGTCGCCGGCACCGCAGGTTTCGACGATGAGCCGACGCCCGAACGCCGCTTCGGCGATATCCGTGGCCAGCTGGGTGTCGCGCACGTCGAGGCCGCACAGGAGGCCGTTGCCGCGGACCACGAACGAACCGTTGCCGTACTGGCGCGACATGTCCTCCAGACCGGCGCGCACGACGAGGCCGCGCTGCTCGGTGCCCTTTTCGAGGTTCGAGTCCGTCCAGTAGGTCTCGAGCATGGCGGCCGAGGTGGCGAAAGCCAGGTTGTTGCCCCGGAACGTTCCGGAGAACTCCCCGGGCGTCCACGCGTCGAGACCGCGACGGATGAGGTTGAGCGCCATCGGCAGACCGAGGCCGCTGATCGACTTCGAGACGCACACGATGTCCGGGTCGAGCGCGGAGCCCTCGAAGGAGAAGAAGGGTCCGGTTCGCCCCACGCCGGCTTGCACCTCGTCGGCGATGACGAGGATGCCCAGCTCGCGGGCAATCTCGCGGATCGCCCCCAGGTAGGCGGGATCGAAGGGGCGGGCCCCGCCCTCGCCCTGGGTGGGCTCGATGATGACGGCGCCGATGCGCTGGCCGTCGACCGCGGAACGCAGGGTCCGGTCGAGGAGCTCGAGATCGGCCTCGGTCACGTTCGCGACGAAGGGCAGCGCGACGAAGTCCTTCAGGTGCGCGCTGGTGGCGCGTCCGGCCATGGAGGCCGATATCGACGCTGCCCGGTACGTCATGCCGTGGTAGCTGCCGGCGAAGCCGACGACGGCCCGGTGTCCCGTGATGCGTTGGGCCAGCTGCAGCGCGGCTTCGACTGCCGTGGCGCCGGTCGGGCCCACGGTCTGGATGACCATGTCCAGCTGACGCGGTGCCAGGACGTGTCGCTGCATGGCGTCGAGGAATCGGCGCTTTTCCACCGTGAAGGTGTCGAGGCTGTGCAGGATCTTGCCGGCCCGGAGGTGCTCGATGGCCACGTCGACGAGCACGGGGTTGTTGTGGCCGTACGAGAGAGCGCCGGCGCCGGCGAAGAAGTCCAAGTACTCGACGCCGTCCTCGTCGACGATGGTCGAGCCACGGGCGGTGGAGAACACGGCCGGCCAGCGCCGGCAGTAGTAGCGGACGTTCGATTCGATTTCGTCGAAGGGGCTCATTACGGGTTCCTCTCAGTGGGGGATTGATTGGCACAGGTAATGCCGCTCTGAATCAATAGGGGATCAAGTCTAGCGACCGGGGCCAAGAAGATACCGGCAAGAAATCATACCTGCGGCGGCGCGCACGTGTTGTGCAACAACGCGGGTATCGCGGGGATCGGCAGCGCGTGGACGGGTCCGATGGAGGTGTGGGAGCGCACGGTGGGCGTCAACCTGTACGGGGTTGTCCACGGCGTACGGTACCTCCTGCCGATCATGAGCGCCCAGGGTGAAGGCCATATCGTGAACACTGCATCGATGGCGGCCCTGCTCGCCATGCCCGGCGGTGCTCCGTATCACGCCTTCAAGCACGGTGTGGTCGCGCTCAGCGAGGGCCTCTACCTGGAGCTCAAGGCCACCGCCTCTCCCATCGAGGTGAGCGTGTTGTGCCCGGGTTGGGTGAAGACCCGGATCATGGACTTCGACCCTCGACCCCGACGTCAGCCCGATGTCGGGCACGCTGAGCGACTACGCGAGAGAGGCCGTCGAGAGGGGGATGGCGACCGCCGAAGTCGCCGACCGGGTCTGGGACGCCATCGTGAACAATCAGTTCTCTATCCTGACCCACGCCGAGATGCGAGAGTTCCCCGTGGCCCGGATGTGCCGGGCCGCCGATCAGACGAACCCTCTCGTCGCCCAGCAGTAGACCGGCCTGTGGTCGCGGCGAGCACGCGTGGCTCAGCGGCCCACGCGGTCCCTACCCACCCAGGAACGGCACCACGTTCTTCGCCCAGGTGAAGAACATCCCCGGCGCCTGGGCGCTCGGGCGCTCCACCAAGTCCGCGAATGACGTGGTCCCGCGAACGACGGCGAAACCTGCCCCCATCTCACAGTTCGTGCAGTCCAACCCGACCCCGGAGTTGTACGCGCCGTCGGAGCCGAGCAGTTCATCGCGATGGCCCCAGCAGCCCACCGCGGTCGCCGACGTGCAGTCATAGTTCCAGGTCAGCTTCGGGCTCCCACCCCACCCGTCGTCGTACATCCATCCATAGTCGGCCTCGAGCGTGGTCGAGGTGCCGGTGGCCAAGGTGCTCCCGAAGCCCGAACTTGGCGACGTCGCAAATCCCGTCGCGACGTTCGGATCGCTCAGGGCCTGGGCACCGCGTTGGGCCGAGTTGGACAAGACGCGGCTCAGCCCGAGATACGGGGGGAGGCCCCGAGCGGTCCGTTCGAGGTCGGCGAGCACGAAGAGCTGCTCGGGAACCGTCAGCGAGTACCAGTTGGTCGGCAACGTCACCGGCGCAAGGCCCTCGGTGGACCTCGCCCGGTTGATCGCGCGCTCGACGAACGCATTGCAAGCGGCCGTGTTGCGGTAGACGACGCTGCGACCGTTCCAGCACGGGTTCGGGCATTTGAAGGCTGCTCCGCTGCCGGTGCAGAGTCCTGAGTAATCGAAATTCGGACTTGGCGTAATCGTGGCGGAGGGATTGCCCGGAGGCAGGATGCCCGCCGCGAAGGCGGGTGCGCCACTCATGGAGAGCAGCGAGGCGCCCACCAGTGCGAGGACCGTCGCTCTGGCGCTCAAGTGTTTCCGCATCATGTGGTCCCTAATTTCAGTTGGTTGGAAGAACTCGTAATCGTTCCTCCGTCGGTGGACCCGTCCGGTCCCTGCTCGAGTCACCCAGTTGCACTCGTAACTTCAGTGATTCGTCGCGCCTGGTTCGGGCCGCTCGTTCAGTCAGAGCAACTATAACCGTTCTCGACCCTGGGCCTCCGCCCAGACTACGGGCCTTCGATGACTTCCCCACCACTGCGACACTCCTTGGCGTAACGGCGGCCAACGGGTATCATCCGCTGACGCGACCGGACGCAGTGCCCTCGGCTCGCGTTTCGCGTGTCTCGAGCAGGCGAGGCGCTGCCTCACGGAATCCTGGCGTAGGCCTTGGCGATGAGGCCTTTGAACTGGGCGACGTTGACTGGAGGAAAATTCGCCGCGTCGAGCCACATGATGACGCCGCCCTTGCGGATGACCTGGACGTCGATCGCGGCCGACACGCCCAGCATCGAGATGGACGCGTGGAACGCCTGGCTGTCCGCGCCGTAGCGGCGGGTGCGCATCGGCGTGACGGCGCCCGTGACGTTGAAGCCGTTAATGGTCCCACCCAGGTGCCTGCAGCCCGCGAGCGTGGCGACGGCCTTGGCGTACGCACTCGAGGCATTGGCGTAGCTCCCGAGCTTCTCGGCGACCGCGGGCAGCGACCCGTCCTGGCCGAAGACGGCTTGGACGGTCGAGGCGCTCGCTGCCCCGTTGGTGACGAGGATCGACGCGAGGCACTTGATCCTGACGACGTCATGGCGAACAGGGACGATCCAGCCCTTGGGCACCTGTGTCGCGGTGAGCAGGTCGCTGCGCAGCGTGCGCTTGGGGGCCGCGGACTGCGCGTTCACGATTCCCGTCATCGCCAGAAGGATCAGTGCGAGGGCCGCGGCCGCGCCGGTGCGAATTCGCCGTCGCCGGTTCTTCTTCGTCTGCATAAAGGCCATCAGACTTTCTCGTTGGCCACCCCGCGCAGGCGCCGCCGTCCTTCATCGCGAGTCTAGGTTCGCCCGAGAGCCGATCCGGGAGGCCTCGCCGGTACGAGATTGGGTTCTCGATGCAGCCGAATGTCCGCTCCGCGAATGCGCGTCGTTCAGCGCGGGCGTGGAGCCGGACCGCTGAGTAACCTCGAGACGTGGCGCGGACTTTGATGACTCCCGAGGCTTCAGCGCGCCGTGCATCGTCGTCGCGCCCGACCAGGAGGGGCCAATGATCCCAATCCTCACCACCGCCGAGATGCGAGTCGAGGACGCTCGCGCCGTTGCCCAGCGCGGCACTGATTCGCTCGTCGCCGCGGCCGGGACGTCCGTCGCCCTCCAGGCCAGGCAGATGCTGGGCTCGTGCTACGGCTCGCGGGTCGGGGTGGTCGTCGGACCCGGACTCAACGGGGCCGACGGACGCGTTGCGGCGCGTTGGCTCAGGTCCCGCGGCGCCCTGGTCGACGAGATCGAGGTGGCTCACCAGCCAGCCGCCTTGGACGGCTACGACCTCGTCATCGACGCCGCGTTCGGACTCGGCTGCTCACGGCCCTACTTCGCGCCGGAGGTCTCGGAAGGCACCGCGGTGCTGGCCGTCGACCTGCCCTCGGGCGTCGACAGCGACTCCGGTGCGGTCCTGGGCTCGCCGCTCCAGGCCGACGTGACGCTCGCCATCGGGGCCCTGAAGCCGGCACACCTCGAAGGACCCGCCTCGGCGTTCGCCGGCGAGTTGCGCTTCGCGGGGCTCGACATAGTTCAGTATTTCCGAGACGGCGTGATCGAGGACCGCGACCTGGACCAGTTGGTCCGGGGTCGCCCGGACGACCACAAGTGGGCCCACGCCGTGCAGGTCTACGCGGGGTCGACGCTCATGCCGGGGGCCGCCGGGCTGGTGGTGCGCGGCGCCCTGGCGGGCGGAGCCTCGATGATCCGACTGGAGAGTCGCGGCGACGTGCCAGCCTCGCTGGACCTGCCGCTCGAGGTCGTTCGCACGATGGGCGAGCAGTTCGACCGGCGGTGCCGCTGCGTGGTGGCCGGCCCGGGCCTCGGTGCGGACGCCGCCACGTGGCTGGGCAAGCGGCTGGAGGACGTCGACGTACCCGTCGTGCTCGACGCCGACGGTCTCGACCTCGCACTGCTGCGCGCCGAGACCTTGGCGGAGCGTCAGTGGGTGCTCACCCCCCACGAGGGCGAGTTCGCCCGGCTCACCGGCCAGCCGGTCGGATCGAACCGCTTCGAGGCGGTTCGCGACCTGGCGCGCGAAACGGGCTGCGTCGTGTTGCTGAAGGGCCCGACGACGGTCCTGGCCAGCCCCGACGGAACGCTGCGAGTCGTGTGCTCGGGCACGGCCGCTCTCGCCACCGCCGGCACGGGCGACGTGCTGGCGGGATTGATCGGCGCGACCATCGCCCGAGGGCACGACCCTCTGGAGGCGGCGGCCCTGGCCGCCCATCTCCACGGACGCGCCGGGAGCCGGCTGGCGACGTACGGCCCCGCGTCGGACCTTCCGGCCGCCGTCACCGAGATACTGGGCGAGCACCACGCCGGCGAGCGAGACCGATGAGGCTCGGCGCTCCCCGCTCGGTCCTCGAGGGGCAATGATCGGATGAGCAGTCGCGCTGTTGGCTGCATTGCCTACAGCCAGATCTGCTTCGGGTTCTTCATCGGCGTGTGCGTGGCGATCCATCCGGGGCTGGTGCTCAAGTGGAACGAAGGCGGGATGAGCAACTACGGCATCCACCTCGAGACGGCGATCCCCTACACCCTCGCGCTGGGTCTGGCGAGTCTCCTGAGCCACCGCGCGGCCGCGCTCCTGGCGCGCACCGACGCGGCGTCGCACCCATTCGTGCGCGTCCTGAGGATGTACAGCTGGCTGATCCTGCTCGTGCTGGTGAGCACGTACGCCTACTCGCTCAACACGGTGCTGAAGGACCTGCACATCGCGACGGGGATCGCCATCGTCCTCTTCGAGCTGGCGGCGTCGCTGTGGATGTACCGGTACCTTGGTCGTTGCGCGCGCGACACGACCCTCATCGCCGTGCAGCTGATCGGATTCATCCTCGCGGCGCTCACGTTCGTGGGGGTCCTGCACGTGCTCTTTCTCACCCAGCTCCTGACCGGGGTCAGCTTCGCGCTGCTGATGGTGCATAGCGGCCGGAGGGTGGTGACGACGCTGGCGGTGCCGTAGAAGGGAGCTCGATCGCGAAGTGGTTTATCTTCGGAGGAGACCAACGACAGAAAGAGGCCGCCGTGACAACCGCGCTCCTGGTTATGGACATGCAGAACGGCATCGTGGAGCGCTTCGCCGAGAAGTCGGCGCCGCTGCTCGCCGTACTCGAGGGCGCCGTGGCGGCGGCCCGGGCCGCCGCGCTCCCGGTGATCTTCGTGCGCGTCGCCTTTCGAGAAGGCGCGCCCGAGGCGAGCGCGAGGAACCAGTCGTTCTCGGCCTTGGCCAAGTCCGAGCTCATGAGCGAGAACGGCCCCGCGACCCAGGTGCACGCCCGCGTGGCGCCGCTGGCGGGCGAGATCACCGTCACCAAGCGCCGGGTCAGCGCCTTCGCGGGCAGCGACCTCGACGTCGTGCTCCGATCGCTGGGCGTCGACTCGCTGGTGCTGACCGGCATCGCGACCAGCGGAGTCGTCCTTTCCACCCTGCGCCAGGCGGCCGACCTCGACTTCAAGATCACCGTCCTGCACGACGGCTGTGCCGACTCCGACGACGAGGTCCACCGCGTGCTGACGCAGAAGGTCTTTCCCCGACAGGCCTCGGTCGTGAGCGCGGGCGAATGGTGCGCGCTGGTAGCGTGACCCTGACCACCGCGACCGGGCCCTCGCGCTCCACGCCCCCGAGTCGACCGAGCAGCACCATGGCGGCGAGGTCCGGGACCAGGGACGCCGACACCGCAGGCGATCGACGAGCTCGGTGGCGCTTCCCGCCTGGGCCAAGCTCTGGGGGAAATCCCTGCACGCCTTCGCCCCGGGCATGGTCACGAGCGAACTCTCGGTGCTCGCCGCACGCTACGGCGGTAGCTTCACCAAAATGGCGACTGGGCCGACGGCGCTCTCGAGCCACTGCCTGTGCGGGCGGCGCGCGAGGAAGGATCTGTCCACTCGCACGCACTTCTGCGGCGCGTGCGGTTTCACCGGTGACCGGGACCTGGTGTCGGCCGCCCTCGGCACGTGCGTCGTGCATACCGACGTCGCCGACGCCTCGAGCGCCCGCGTGGACTACTCGAAGGCCGCGGTGCTGCTCGCCACGGTCTCCTCACCAACACCTCTTCACCAAGGGCAGCAAGATGCCCTGACGAGTCAAACGAACCCTCTGGTGCCACCACTGCGAATTGACGTGGTGGTCCAAGGCGCCAGGCCAGCTGGAGACTCCAGTCGGGCTGCTCGTCTCAATACCGGTCGCACAACACAATCGACCAACGGACGGCTCGCTCGTCCCGCGAAGGTTGTGCACGGCCCAGCACTGGGAAGTAGTTCCCCGCCCAGGGACTTACGACTCAGCTCTTAGAGGTAGTCCTCGCCGAGCGCCTCGCTCCACGCGGCGACGCGAAGCTCACCACGCGGAGCGCTCCAGCGGAACACGGGCTTGATGTCGAGCACCGGGGTCCCGTCGATGCCGTCGAGGCCCCTCACCGTGAACGAGCGCTCCGTGATCGTCTCGAGGGCGACCGTCGTGAGCAGGAGCCGGTTCGGACGGTCCTTGTTGCGCTGGGCGAAGACGCCGACGTCGGGCCAGTCGGGGTTGGCACGCGGGTGACGGTGCCACGGACCCGGCGGCACGTCCTCGGCCCAGTCGGCGAAGAAGATTATCTCCACGTGAGAGAATTCGGCCAGGCCGCGCAGCGACTCGCTGGGGACGTCCTGGGCCAGCTCGACGGTGCTGACGATGTCGCCCCAATTGTCGTCGAGGGCCTCGTTTCGCTCGTTGCGGATGTAGGCAATGGCTCGAACGTTGTGCTCCATACGCCCAATCTACCGAGAACGGCGTCGGCGACGCTGAACCCGCCGCATCGAGCCCGCCGGGCCGCGTCGGGGCCGGCGAGGTGAGCGGTACCGTTGGGCCTTCGAAGCGCCGGGTGGGATGCGAACGGACGAACTTACATTTACCACTATTCGGCGTTTAGTGGAGATTTTGGTTGATACGAGCCAAGTGAGGCACTAGTTGGTCGATTTAGTTTGTGCCATCGTGACTTGTTCTCTGCGCACGGACGAACCAAATCCTCACTCCAGAAACGCAAATGGCACCTCGAAGGGTGTCGAGCGGAGGAGTCTTAGCCCACGGGGCCGGTGCTCGTCGAACCGTCGAAGCCGAAGCTTCTAAGAAGATGACCGCATAGCTGGTCTGGCTGCGGAGCTGTTATTCTCCACCCCCCACTAAACGCCGAATCCTCTCAAGTCTAGTTGCATCAGTACGGCGTTTGCTTCCGGGTTGATCTCGGCCTGCGACGATGTCGTCACAGAGACCGATCATCGGCTACACGGCGGAGCTGGAGCGCCAAGCTGGGGATGACGAAGGACGCGAGGAAGATCGGCAGAAAGCTCTTTCCGGTGCATCGGAAGGCGACGGTTTGGCTCTCGGCGGCCTCGAAGGTCTGAGTTCGGCTGGAGTTTCGGCCACTGCGAATTTGCAGGGTGTGACGTCCAGGTTCGATTGGTATCTCGATCGTGTCGTTCATTTCGAGCGATCCGGCACGCTGACCGTCAACCACGATGTCGTACGTGCCACGTCGGACCTCGACTCCGATTGCTTTATGCGTCATTTTCAGGGTTGCTGTCATCTTCGATCTCGATTCGCTCCGCTGACGTGGGCCCACGCGACTCTTTCGCCGTATAAATCGACCCTTTCGTACCTTATTCGGCCCGTATCAACCAAAATCTCCACTCAACGCCAAATCCTCCTTTACCTACGGGACCATGGCCGCGGGCAAGTCGACGCTGGCGCTGCAGCTCTGCTGGCAGCTCCGAGAGAGCCGCAGCGACGTGGAACCGTGGATCTTCGGCGACCGGAGCATCGACGGGATGGTGACGAGCCGCATCGGCATCGAGGCCAGGGCCGGGGCGGTGGAACCGAGTGGCGACCTCACCGAACCGGTCGAGGTGCTCCTCGCGAACGTCACCAAGATCCTCGTGATCGACGAAGTGCAGTTCGCCAGCGTCGATCAGATCGACGCGGTGGCCCGGCTGGTCGATGACCGCCACGTCGACGTGCACGCCTTCTTGCTTTCGGCTGACTTCCTGCTGAACGTCTTTCCCGGTTCGGCCCGGCTCTTCTCGATCGCGGACTGGTCCCACGAGCTGCCCCTCACGTCATCGTGCTGGTGCGGTCGAAAGGGGCGATGCAACGCGCGCGTCGTCGACGGCGTCGTCGCCCGCGAGGGCGACCAGTGCTTCACGGGCGACGTGAACGAGGGAGTTGTCCACTACCAGGTGCTGTGCCGCGCGCACCACCGTCACGGCCAGCTGGGACCGAGCGCCCAGATCAGAAGAAGGCGGCGCAGAGCTCGTAGAGCTCGCGCGGGACCCGGCGCTGGCCGTGGGCCACGCTCGAGAGCGGCGCCAGATCGACCTCGCTGCCGTGCACCACGGGGATCATGCCGAACTTGCCGGCGCGGACCGCCTCGTAGGCGGCGGCCCCGACGCGCGTCGCCCAGATCCGGTCGTAGGCGGTGGGGCTGCCGCCACGCTGCAGGTGCCCGAGTACCGTCGTTCGGACCTCGAAACCGCCGTGCTCGTCGATCTTCGAGGCCACGAACTGGCCGACGCCCCGCGTGGCGAGGCGCACGCCGCCGATTCCTTCGCTGGACAGCTGGCCCGACTCCACGCCGCCGATCGTCTCGAGGTTGATGCCCTCGGCGACCACGACGATGGAGAAGGCGTTCTTCGAGCTGCGGCGCTTCACCAGGTGGGCGATGATCTCGTCCATCGTCATCGGGAACTCCGGGATCACGATGAGGTCGGCACCTCCGGCGAGCCCGCCCATCGCCGCCACCCATCCGGTGGCTCGTCCCATGGTCTCGACGACCATCACCCGGTGGTGCGAGGCCGCCGTGGTGTAGAGGCGGTCCAACGATTCGGCCACGATGCTGATGGCCGTGTCGAAGCCGATGCAGTAGTCCGTGCCGAGCAGGTCGTTGTCGAGGGTCTTGGGCACCCCGACCACGGGAGCGCCTCGCTCCGCGAGCCAGTGGGAGATCCGCTGGGTTCCGTCGCCGCCGATCGCCACCAGCGCGTCGAGGTTCTGGTCGATCGCTTCGAGGACCCGGTCGCGGCCGCCGGCGGGGTTGTCGAGGTCGTAGCGCGCGGTGCCGAGCAAGGTGCCGCCCTGGCCGACGACCCCGATCAGCTCGGCGGGTGCCAGGGGACGCCCGGCGAAGTCGGTGGCCAGGCCGGCCCAGCCGTTGGTGATGCCGATGAGCTCATGGCCGTCTCGAAAGGCCATCTGACCGAGACCCCGGATCGCGGCGTTCAGGCCCGGTGCGTCGCCACCAGCGGTAAGAACGCCTATTCGCATCGGAGCCTGCCTTGTCGCTGGGTATCCCAACCCCTACTTTACGACAGATCGAAAGCGGATCCGCCCCACCGCCTATCACCTGCACCGACCGAGCTCGAGTGCAGAATGTTGAAGTGCGACGCGACGAGACACGGGACCAAGCGCCGGCGGCCCCACGAGCTACGGACGGCCTGAACCGCTTCGCGGTCTTCCACGAGTGCCCCCTGTGCGGGTCGTCGCTCAGCGCCGAGCACGCCCACTTCCGATGCACTTCGTGCGGCTGGCGCGACAGTTGCTGCGACTAAAACCCTTCTGCACGTAGGGTTTTGATTGTTCGGCAATATTTCACTTGTGCGGTTCTCACCCTTCACATTCCGTTCACTTTCCATTCCTAAGGTCTCTAGTGGATAAGAGATCGCGCACGGCTTCTGCCCGTGCAATTTCTCGGAGCCACTAACGAATTACTTTCTTTAGGAGGAAAGCTCAGATGAACAAAACACTCAGGTCATCGGTAGCTGCGCTAGTAGCTTCCGCTGGTCTCATGGCAGTGGTGTCGATGCCCGCGGGCGCTTCGGCGAAGAAGACGATCACCTGCTACACGTTGAAGAACAACGTCGTCAAGTCCAAGAAGGTGAAGGCGGCCCACCCGGCCTGTCCAAAGGGTTGGTCGAAGGCCAAGCCGAAGCCGAAGATTGGCAGCCTCCAGGGCACGGGGAAGTCTGGCGACATCGACCTGGTCGTGCCGAGCAGCGCCACGCTGGCGATCAACGGTTCGTCCTTCGACGCCCCCGAGGTTGAGGCGACCACGAGCGGTTCGACCGGCTACACGGCGGGCGGCAAGGTGTCGTTCAGCTCGTACCCGGCCGCCGGCTCGGGCGCTGGCCGCACGGGAATCACCAATGGCAGTCTCAACATCGGTTTCTCCGACACGCCCATGTCCGCAGCGGCGGGCACCCTGCCGTCTGGCGTGACGGAATCTAACTACACGCAGGTTCCGTACATCCTCGGTGGTGCCATCGTCGGCTACAACCTGGCGGGCATCTCCAACCTGAAGTTGACGGCCCAGGAGGTTGCGGAGATCTACGACGGCGCGATCACCCAGTGGTCGGACTCGTTGATCGTGAACACCAACGGTGGTCCGAGCTCGACGGTCGGGAAGGCTTTGAGCAACCTCACGAGCAACGACACCATCAAGGTCATCTACCGGGCGGCGTCCTCGGGCACGACGTACGCCTTCACCGACTACCTGCACAACGCCGGCGGCGACGGCAACGCGCCGAGCGGTAACCCGATGGAGGGAAGCTCCGGCATCTGGCACGCTCCCAACATCCTGGGGGCTGCCAACAACGCCGCCCTGGCCACCGACATCAACGCCAACCCCGGTTCGATTGGCTACATCGAGTACAGCTACCTGCTGATCCCCGGCAACGCCAAGATCCAGAGCGCGCAGCTGCAGGACAAGAACGGCCAGTGGCTGAAGCCGACCCTGCAAGAGGTTGCCAACGCGGCCCTGGCGGCCGGCACGAGCATCACGCCTGACAGCTTCTCGATCGTCAACGAGCCGGGCAACAACGTGTGGCCACTTGCGACGTACAGCTGGGCGATCGTGCTGAAGGCCCAGACCAGCGAGGCGACCGGCGAGGCCATCGTGAAGTACCTCGACTGGGAGGCGCACTACGCCCAGAAGGCGGACGCGGCCAACGTCGGCTACGTGCCGCTGCCCGCGGCGGTGGCGGCGTACGCGCGCGCTCAGCTCCAGACGGTTACCTACAACGGCACCACTCTGCTGACCCAGAATTCATAGTTCCATCCAAGTAATTAGAGCGGGAAAGGCAGGCACTTAGGAGTGGTACTGCTACCTGACCTGCTTCCCCAGCCCGAGGAAGTGGCGGAGTTCAGCTCCGCCACTTCCTCGCGTAGCTGGTACCACTACCTGCTCATCGCGGTGAGCCTGCTGTTCACGCTCGTCAGCGTGGGCTTCGTGCTCTCGATCCTCCTGAAGTCCCTGCCGACGTGGGCCCACACGGGCACCCTGCTCACGAGCCGCGTCTGGCAGCCGCCGAACGGCCCCTACGGTGGACTGGCCATGATCGTGGGCACGCTGGAGACGTCGATCATCGCGCTCGCCATCGCCGGAGTCGTCGGCCTGGGCACCTCCATCGCCATCGTGTTCCTGATACCGCGCCGGCTGCGCAACATCGTCGCCACGTTCATCGAGCTCCTGGCCGCGGTGCCGAGCATCGTCTACGGACTTTGGGGATTCCTCGTGCTGGCGCCGTTCATGCTCAACACCGTCGATCCGTGGCTCAACTCGTGGCCCTTCGCCAAGGAGGTCCTCGGCACCTCCGGCCAGGAGTTCGGCTCCTCGCTGCTGCTGGCCGCGATCGTGCTGTCGGTGATGATCCTGCCGACGTTCGTGGCCATCAGCCGCGAGGTGATCGCGGCCGTTCCCCAGGACCTCATCGAGGCGAGCCTGTCGCTCGGGGCCACGCGCTGGCAGATGATCAAGGACGTGGTGCTGCCGACGGCGCGAATCGGTCTCTTCGGGGCCACGTTCCTCTCGCTCGCCCGCGCGACCGGCGAGACCGTGGCCGTGGCGCTCGTCGCCGGCGGAGTGGCGAACATGCAGTTCCACCTGCTCTATCCGGGCACGTCCATCGCCTCGTGGATCGCCCTCGAGTTCGGCGAGGCGCAGGGCAACGAGATCTCCGCCCTGATGGCGCTCGGCATCCTGCTCATGGCGATCAGCTTCAGCCTCTCGCTGGTCTCTCGCTGGCTCGTGAACCGACAACGCAAGCTACTGGCGAAAGTATGATGAACGTCGCCGGCCTCGCCCCCACCCCCGACACCGGCCACGAGCTGCGCGCCGAGATCCGTCGTACTTCGCAGAACGCACGAGCACGCCGGGTCCTCGTGTCGCGCGTCATGATGACGTTGTGCGCGGTCGCCATCACGTTGGCGGCGGTTCCCCTGGTGATGCTGATCTTCGAGCTCCTGCAGAAGGGCATCCCCGTGTTGGACACGACGTTCTTCCTCAAGGAGCCCCAGTCGCCGACCCTGCTCTCACCCAACGCCACCGGCGGCGTCTCCAACGCGATCATCGGCACCCTGGCCCTTTCTATCTACGCCTCGATCATGGCCATCCCGGTCGGGGTCCTGGCCGGAATCTACCTGGCCGAGTCCGACTCGAAGCTGGCGTCGGTGCTGCGCATCGTCTCCCAGACCATGGCGGGCGCGCCGTCGATCCTGATGGGCCTCTTCGCCTTCTCGTTCATCATCCAGGACCTGCACATCGGCTTCTCGGCCCTCGCCGGCTCGTTCGCCCTCGCGGTGCTGATGCTCCCGGTGATCGCGATCTCCACGGAGATCTCGGTGCGAAACGTTCCTCAGACCCTGCGCGAAGCCGGATTGGCATTGGGCGCGAAACCACACAAGATCTCCTTGAAGGTCGTTTTGCCGACGGCGCTGTCGGGGATCGTGACCGGCGTCATCCTGGCCATCTCGAGGGCCATCGGCGAGACTGCGCCAGTGATGCTGGTGATCGCTGGCGGCTACACCGATTCGTGGAAGCCGCTCGACCCGGTGTCGGCATTGCCACTCACGATATTCATGAACGCGAAGTCCGAGTGGCCGAGCCTAAGGGCCCAGACGTGGGGCATCGCCCTCGTGCTGGTGGCGTTCGTCTTTGTTCTCAGTTTGACCGCCCGAATCTGGGCTTCGAGAAAACAGAAGGTGGGAAACTAATGGAGGAAATCATGAGTGAGTTGGTTGAGAGTGAGACGTCGCCGTTGGGACAACCACGTAGCGGCGGTCCCGTCGCCATGCGACTGGAGAACGTCGCGGTGTCGTTCAACGGCCGCACGGCGGTTCGCGACGCGACCTTTGACGTCACCAAGAATCGCGTCACCAGCCTGATCGGCCCGTCCGGCTCCGGCAAGACCACGCTGCTGCGAGCCCTCAACCGCCTGCACGACCTCACGCCCGGCGCCAAGGTATCGGGCCGGATACTTCTCGAAGGCACCGACATCTACCGGGGCAACATCACCGTCACCGAACTGCGCTCGCGGGTCGGGATGGTGTTCCAGCGTCCGAATCCCTTCCCGACGATGACCATCTACGAGAACGCCGTCTCCGGACTGCGGTTCAACGGGATCAAGAAGAAGGCGATCCTGGACGAGGCGGCCGAGTCGTCGTTGCGCGCGGCCGCCCTGTGGGACAGCGTCTCGAGCCGCCTGAAGGTCACGGCCGGCCAGCTCTCCGGCGGCGAGCAGCAGCGCCTGTGCATCGCGCGCGCCCTCGCCCTGGACCCCGAGGTCCTGTTGATGGACGAGCCCACGTCGGCCCTCGATCCGATCGCCACGCTGCACATCGAGAATCTCATGACCACGCTCAAGAGCCGGGTGACGATCATCATCGTGACCCACAACATGCAGCAGGCGGCGCGCATCTCGGACGACTGCGCCTTCCTGCTCATGGGCGAGGACCGGGCGGGAGAGCTGATCGAGTTCGACGCCACGGAGAAGATCTTCAACAACCCCGCCGATTCGCGCACCCTCGACTACACGCTCGGCCGATTCGGCTGATCCCCTGGCCGCGCGCGCTGGCCGGGCGTGACAAACTACCTCCAGAGTGCCTAGATCTGGAGGTCCGTGATGGGACGAGAGTTGTGGCAGGAGTCGGCGTCGTCGCTCGCTGAGATGATCCGCACCGGCGCGACCTCGTCGCGCGAAGTCGTCCAGGCGCACCTCGAGCGCATCGAGAAGGTGAACGCGCAGATCAACGCCATCGTGGAGATCCGTCCCGAGGAGGTGCTGGGCGAGGCCGACGCGGCCGACGCCGCGGTGCGCGCCGGCGGGCGGCTGGGTTCCCTGCACGGGGTCCCCTTCACCGTGAAGACCAACCTGGACCTGACCGGCTACGCCACGAGCGAAGGGACCGAGGCCCTGAGGGATCTGGTGGCGACGAGCGACGCCCCGACGGTCGAGCGGATGCGCGCCGCCGGGGGCGTGGCGCTGGCGCGCACCAACATGCCCGACATGGGGCTGCGCATGAACACCGAATCGTCGCTCTACGGCGACACGCACAATCCGTGGAAGCGGGGCCGCACCGTCGGCGGCTCGTCGGGCGGAGAGGCGGCGTCGATCGCGTCGGGCATGAGCCCGATCGGCCTCGGCAACGACCTCGGTGGATCGCTGCGCAATCCGGCCTACGCCTGCGGGGTCTGCTCCATCAAGCCGTCGCGCGGCCGCGTGCCCGACGGCAACGCCACCGCCGTCGCCGATCCGGGCATCGACTCGCAGATAATGCACGTCGAGGGCGTGCTCGCCCGGCACGTGCGCGACGTGCGCACCGGCCTCGAGGCCGTCATGGGGGCCCACCGCCGCGACCCCAAGTCGCTCAGCGCCCCGTACCGGGGGGCCGACGTCGCCCGTCGCGTCGCGCTGGTCGCCGAACCGCTGGGCGGCACCACCGACCCCGACGTCGCCGAGGGCGTGCGCGTCGCCGGACGCGCCCTCGAGGCGGCCGGCTACGACGTCGACGAGGTGGAGCCGCCGATGCTCTTCGAGGCCTACCTCGCCTGGACCGAGCTGATGGTCTCGTGCTTCGAGACCAGCCTGCCGATGCTGACCATGCTGCTGGGCGCCGGCGGGCGCCGGTTCCTCGAACTCACCGACGTGGGGTTCCCCCCCGCGACGGTCGAGTCGCTCTACGTCATGCACCAGAGCCGGTACCGGGTGGCCTGCGAGTGGCGCGAGTTCCTCACGAACTACCCGCTGATCGTCGGCCCGACGTGGACCCAGCCGCCGTTCGAGCTGGGTTTCGACGTCCGGGACCACGACTCGGCCATGAAGGTGGTCGAGATGGTGCGCTTCGTCCTGCCCGCGAACCTGCTGGGACTGCCGGCGGCCTGCGTGCCCACCGGTGTCGCGAACGGACTGCCCACTGGTGCCCAGATCATCGGCGACCTGTTCCGCGAGGACCTCTGCCTGGACGCGGCCCAGGTGGTCGAGGACGCCGTGGGCGTGCTCACGCCGATCGATCCCCGCGCGTAGCGGCGTGGCGCTCCGCATCCGGCCCGTCGCCTACGGCGACGTCGGCGCGTGCGCCCTGCTCGTCCAGGCCGGCTCGCTCACGCCCGAGGCGGAGCGGCCCGACCAGGTCGACGCGTACTGGAGCGCGGTCCAAGAGACGCGTGCTCGCCTGGGTGACGTGCTCGTCGCCGAGTTCGAGGGCGAGGTCGTCGGGATCTGCCAGGTGATGGTCTTTCCTCACTTCCAGCACACGGGATCGTGGTGCTGCGAGCTCGAGAGCGTGCACGTGCGCGCGGACCTGCGCAGCCGGGGCATCGGCTCGGCGCTGCTCGGCGCCGCCGAGGCGCTCGCCCGCCAGCGCGGCTGCTACCGCCTGCAACTCACCAGTCGAAACGTGAGAGAGGACGCGCACCGGTTCTATCGGGCCAACGGCTGGGACCAGACGAGCCAGGGATTCAAGAAGCTCCTGGCCGAGGGCGGTGCTGGCCCGGGGGGCCCGTAGCCAGCGAGTCGAGTCGATGGCGTCCGCGAGCGGGGCGCCCGGGCGACGGTGTGTCCTCAGGACGTCTCGGAGTGGTCGACTTCGGCGGGGGAGGCGTCGTGGTGCGCGCGGGCCGCCTTGCTGGAACGAAGGGGACGAAGCCGACCGCGAGCCCATGAGCCGAGCAAGAAGAGCGCCGCCAGGAGCGCCGCGAGTTCGGCGAACTGCTCGTGGGGCGGCACGAAGTCGAACGTCACCGTCGAGTTGCCGGCCGGGACCGCGACGGCTTGGTAGACGCCGTCCGAGACTCCCACCGCAACCGCCTTGCCGTTGACGTAGGCGTGCCAACCCGGCATCGCGAGTTCCGTTCGCACGATCGTCGCCGCGCCGCCGGGGCACGACACCTGCGCGGTGGCCACGTTGGAACTCGTGACGGTGCAGGAACCGGACGACGCCGAGTAGAAGGCCCGCGGGTCGGGCATCTTGTAGATCGCGATGGCGTCGTCCTTGAACACTTGCTTGACTCCCAGCTGGGTGAGCGCCGTGAGGAGCCCGGTGGCGCGGGGGAGCAAGAGGTACTTGACCGAAGCGTCCTCGTAGGCGTCGAACTGATTGACGATGTCGTCCTGTCCTTGGACACTGCGGGGAGTGATGAACTGGCCTTCGTGCGCCAGGTCGGGGGCGAGCTGGGCCGAGATGAACTGGGCGAAGGACCTCGGAAAGGGCAGGTCGATCGCATTCAGCGAGTTCAGCCCGTACTGGGAGCCCCAATTCGGGTAGAGCACGCCAAGGCTCACGTACCGCTCCTCGCCTTGGTGCTCCTGCAGATACGTGATGGGAGCCTGGTCGACGGTGATCTCCTTCGGGGACCGCACGGTGGGGGCGAGGAACATCAGGAGCGATTCGCCGACCAGAACGGTCACCACCAGGGTGCTCACGACCTTCACGTTCGGCAGCCACATGATGATGAGCAGAGCGAACACCGCGAGGAAGGGGATCCAGTTCAGTTCGACCAGGAGGTGGTGAACGGGACTGCCCGCGGCGACGCCCCCGAGCGGATGAACCACCGCAACGCCCCAGGTGAGCACCCCGAGGGTCGCGAGCAGTGCGGCGACCAGCGCCGGCCTGGCGCGCCGACTGGTGGCCAGGTCCGTGATCCCCAGCACGGCGAGGACGATGAGCGACAGTTCGCAGGTCGGCCAGATGTAGCGGCTGAAGTCGACCGCTTCCATGAACGGAATCAGATTCCACACGGCCCGGAAGTGCAGGGTGTCGAGAGCGCCCAACAGCCCCGCGAGCGTCCATCCCAGGAGGAAGATCCGCAGAGGGCGAAGTCGTGCGCCGAAGACCCCGAGCAGGGCCAACGCGGTGACACTGGCCGTGAAGTAGCCGGCGACACTGTTGATCGCCGAGGGGCCGGCGATGATCGTGCCTGACACGTAGGGGTCGAAGAGGATCGCGAGGGCGTGGGTCGAGATGCTGACCTGGCCGAACTCATTGGCCTCGTGTTGGCCGATGAAGGCGACCTTCAAGAAGTCGTCGAACGGCACCAGGATCGGCAGGGAGATGAGGGCGCCGACGAGCCCGGCCAGCCCCACGCGCAAGGCCGCGATCCGGCGCATCGCCCCGGGTAGGGAGAAGAGCCGTACGCAGGCCCAGCCCAGGCAGAAGAGACCGTCGAGCAGGGCCACCTCGGGAAAGCCGGAGTAGATCGACAGCGTCAGCGCGATGGCGGCGAGGTACCAGCCCTTGCGCTCACCGGCGCTCGCCGAGTCGAAGATGACCTCGATCCCGAGCAGCAGCATTGGCAGGAAGGCGATGGGATTCAGGACCGAGTTGCCAATCCAGGCGAAAGTTCCGTTCAGCGCGAACAGCATTCCGGCGCCGACCGCGACGGCGAAGGGGACCTGGAGGCGCCTGGCGAGGAAGTAGGTCGACGCGCCCGCGATCACCTCAAGGCTCACGTGGAACCACAGGAGGCCGCTGGGCAGGGCGAACAGCAGGGTGAGTGGGAAGAGTGACGCGGCCTGCGTCTCGCCGGCCAGGGGCTGGCCGAGGCCTTCGAAGTAGTTCCACCAGGGCAGGTGCCCGTGCAGCAGGTCTATCGCCGAGAGGTGGCCCAGCGGCTGAGTGATGAACCCCACGTTGGGATCGATGGCGTTCGCTCCGCACGAGACCCGGCACACCAGGTGCGCGATGTTCGAGGTCCACGAGATGGGGCTGTTGTCCGCCAAACCAGTGACGTAGACGATGTTACCCAGAAGAACGGCCAGGGCGATGAGGAGCATTGCCCACGTCGATGGCGATGGTCGTCGGAGGGTACTGACCAGTCGATCCCGGGCAGTATCCACGTCGTCACAATACTCAGTGGCCCGGGCCGGGCCGTGCGCGAAAGGCCGCTCGAGAGGGCCAGGTGCAGGTGCGGGACACGGTTGGAGTGAAACGACCTGCGCCGTCGAAACGGTCTTCGTTATCACACCAGCGAAACCCGGTGGGAACCGAGGGACGTGCGTAGCGCGCGATATCCGCGCCGAATCCGATGGTCGTCAGTTCGGGCCAGCGGTCGGAGTAGGGGACTGCTGGATAAGGCGATTCTTGAGGAGTCGCTTGCAAGGCATCAAGAAGACCACGCACTCAACGTCCTTCTGGCGCCTTAGAGAGGCCGTCCAGGTCAAAACGGTCTAGTGAAATCAGTCACGTCAGCGACCGCTCTGAGTTATTCAACGGTCTCCTAGGTGACGGGCACCTCGCGCAGGTCGCCGTCGTCGACGTTGTAGACGAAGCCCCGCACCGTGGTGCCGTCGACGAACGAACTGGCGCGCAGTGTCTCGACGGTCTCGCGCACGTCGGCGTCGACGTCGCGGTAGGCACCGAGACGGAACGGGGGGCGCTCACCGAACGTCGCTTCCACCTCGGCTAGGAGGACCTCCTCCTCGAATGTCTCGAGTGCGCAGCGCGTGTGATGGATCACCATGACCGCGTCGGTGCCCAGGAGGCGCTGGCTCAGCAGCAGCGAGCGGATGGCGTCCTCGGTGGCGAGCCCGCCGGCGTTGCGAATCAGGTGCACCTGGCCGAGGTCGAGTCCGAGCGCGCCGAAGAGGTCCAGGCGCGAGTCCATGCAGGTCAGCACCGCGAGGCGAAGCTGGGGGGCGGTCGGCAGTTCGCGGTGCCCGTGGTGTGCGACGTAGCTCTGGTTGTGGGTGATCAGCTGATCGATCGCGCTCATCGAGTGATTCTACGAACTGGACCTGGCATGCCAGCCGCCAGTGGTCGCCGCCGGTACATTTCCTGGCTACGCTGCGCCCAGGAGGTAGGTATGGAGAGCATGGATGAAATTCGTGAGGAGTTGCGCCAACCAGCGCTCGAGCTTCGAGCGCTGATCCCCGAGGTGATGAAGGGGTACGCGGAGACGGCGCGTGCCGCGATGACCGAGGGCGAGCTCACGAGCGCCACCAAGGAGCTACTCGCGTTGGTGATCGCGATCACGCGCGAGTGCGACGGATGCATCGTGGCGCACGCCCGCGGAGCCGCCCGGCAGGGGGCCACGCGTCAACAGGTCGGCGAGGCCATCGGCGTGGCGATCCTGATGAACGGCGGCCCGGGAACGGTCTGGGGCCCCAGGGCCCTGCGCGCCTTCGACGAGGCGCTCGCCGAGCGAAACTCCTCCTAGCCCCTCAGAAGCTGTAGGGGAGATGCTTGATCCCGTTGACGAAGCTCGAAGCCAACCTCGACGGTTCGCCCGTCACCTCCATGCGCGGGGTGCGCTGCAGGATCTCTCGGAACATCACGGTGATCTCGCGGCGGGCGAGGTGCGCCCCCAGGCAGAAGTGCGGGCCCGGGGCCCCGAAGCCGTAGTGCTCGTTGGGGGACCGGCCGACGTCGAAGAGGAAGGGGTTCTCGAAGACCTCCTCGTCGCGGTTGGCCGAACTGTAGAACAGCAGGACCTTGTCGCCCGCCTTCAAGTCCTGGCCCGACAGCGTGTAGTCGACGCTGAGCGTGCGGCGCATCCAGATGACCGGCGAGGCCCAGCGTACGATCTCGTCGGTCGCGGTCTTGGCGAGCGGTTCGTAGTCGGCCAAGAGCCGGGCCTTCTGGTCCGGGTGCTGGCTGAGCGCGAGCAGGCCGTGGGCGATGGCGGTGCGGGTGGTCTCGTTGCCCGCGGTGACGAGCAGCACGAAGAACGAGGCCAGCTCCTGATGGGTCAGCCTCTCGGATTCGATCTCGGCGTTCACGAGGGCGCTGGTGATGTCGTCGATGGGGTTGTCGAGGCGGTACCTTCCGATCTCCTCCATGATGCTGGTCAGGGTGGAGCCGGCTTCGAGGACGGCCAGGATCGGGTCGGTGCCCTCGGGGACGAACTCGGTGTCGTCCATCGACAGGATGACGTTGGAGCAGCGAAGCACGGTGGCGTGCTCGCTGCGCGGCACGCCCATCATGGCGCAGATGATCTCGAGGGGCAGGGGGGCCGCGATATCCACCACGAAATCGCCGGTGCCCGAACTCATCGCGCGTTCGATGACCTCGCTGGCGACCCGTTCGATGGAGTCCTCGACGGCGCGCACGTTGCGCGGGTTGAAGGCGTTGGAGACGATGCGCCGCAGCCGCGCGTGCTTGGGGCTATCGGTCGAGATCATGCCCGAGAAGTACTCGACCAACTCGGGGGTCAGGTCGAACTGGGAGACCGCGCCCGGCCCCGAGAGGAAGACGTCGGGGTGTCGCGACGCCGTGGCGACGTCGCGGTAGCGGGTCAGGGCGTGGTAGCCCGCCCCTCGGGGAAGCTCGATGGCGCTGCCTTTGAGCAGCGGCTCCTCGTAGAAGGCGATCGGACGCTCGGCCCGCAGGGCGGCGAACGCCGCCTCGCGCTCGGCCCACGGTCGGCGCCAGAAGTCCAGGTCCGAGAGATCGACGTCGTCGACGTTCCAGCTCATGAAGTCGTTCACGGGCCTCAGCGTAGAGGATGGGCTCAGAAAGTCACGCTTTGTGAATTTCACGGCAAACTGGACGGGTGCCAGAACTCACTGATCAGGAGCGACAGACTCGCCTCAAGGCGCTGAACGCCCTCATGGAGCTCATGCGCCCCGCCGTGCAGGCTGACGGCGGTGACCTGGTGCTGGTGCGCGCCGACGTCGAGAGCGGCGTCGTGGAAGTGCAGCTTCAGGGAGCCTGCTCGAGCTGCGCCATCTCATCGTCGACCCTCGAGGGCGGCGTCACGCGGATCCTGACCGATCGGCTGGACTGGGTGACCCAGGTGATTGGCGGGGTGGACGACTCGATCGACGCCGAGGACTCAATGTCGCTCGGAGCTGGGGGCTACGTGCCCCGGTACCGCCAGCTGTAGCCGGGACTACCCGCGCAAACGCAGTCCCGCCACCGACGCCCTCGACGGCGTCACTTCCTCTCGTCCAGGGCGGCCCGTGATCCCAGCGCGTACGCCCCCACGACGCCGGACGAACTGCCGAGGCCCGGGGCGACGATGTACTCGCCTATTCGGCTGGCGAGCTCCTCCTTGGCGACGTAGCCCGCCATGCGATCACGGACCTTCGTGCGGACCCTGTCGAGCAGCCCCTCGACGGCCATGATGCCGCCGCCCATGATGATGACCTCGGGGGAGGCGATGGTGATGATGTTGACCAGAGCCAGAGCCAGGTAGTCGCTTTCGAGCTCCCACGCGGCGTGGTCGGGGGGGAACTGGGGACCCGAGTGGCCCCAGCGCCGCGTGACGGCCAGACCGCAGGCCAGCCCTTCGAGGCAGTCCCCATGGGCCGGGCACGTCCCTGCGAATTCGTCGCCGCGCTGGCGCGGCACCACCATATGGCCCATCTCGGGATGCAGCAGCCCGTGCACCGGCGCGCCGTTGATGATGAGCGCCCCGCCAATGCCCGTTCCAACGGTGACGTACGCCGCGACCTGGCGATCCTGGGCGGCGCCCCAGCGCCACTCGGCGAGACCCGCCGCGTTGGTGTCGGTGTCGAGGCCGATGGCGGCGTCGCGGAGCCGCCGGCTTACGTGGCGGCGCCAACTCACTCCGCGCCAGGCGTCCTTCGGGGTGGACATCGCGATGCTGTCGGTCGCGAAATCGATGGGACCGAAGGAGGCGACGCCGATCGCCGCGAGGGGCGTCTCGGCGTCGCGCTCGACGAACCAGTCCATCACCAGGGCCATCGTCTCCTCGGGTGACGTGGTCGGGACCACGAACTTCTCGCCGTCGCGAATCTCCTGCCAGCTCGCGCCGACGGCGCAGACCATCTTCGTGCCGCCGGCCTCGATGGCGCCGACGTGGCCCTCATGGTTCATGTGGCTCGCTCGATTTCGTGGTTCCGGGGATCGCGCCTCGCGGGGGTCATCTTGAAACTCTAGGCGCGGCCGCCTCGAAGACTCGCCGGACGCCCCGGGCTCTGCCGGCACGATCCGTGGGCGGCATGTTCTCGTCACGTCGACGACACGAACCTGGATTCCGCGGCTATTATTTAGTTAGGTGAACTAATGGAAATGATGACGACGAACGAAACTGCGGCCCGGTTGCGCCGGGCCATCACGAGACTGAACCGGCGCCTGCGCCACTCGTCGCTCGGCGGCATTTCGCCGGCCCAGGCCTCGATGCTGGTCTCGGTCGAGAAGCTGAAGAATCCCTCGCTGGGTGACCTGGCGCTCGCCGAGCAGATGAAGCCGCCGTCGGTGACCCGGATCGTGCAGAGCATGCAAGAGGCGGGGCTCATCAGCTGCGTCGCCGATTCCGACGACCGCCGCTGCACCAGGGTGCAGTTGAGCGCGCAGGGCCGCAAGGAAATCGCGCTGATCCGCCGGCGCAAGACCGAATTCCTCGAGCAGAAGCTGGTGTCACTGGGAGAGCAGGACCGGCGCAAGGCGGCCGAGCTCGTCGCGTTCCTTGAGACCCTGCTGGAAGAGTCGTGAGCGCGGCCCGGCGATTCTCGTCCAAGACCTTCGCCGCGCTCAGCGTGCGAAACTTCCGCCTCTACTTCATCGGCCAACTGATCTCGGTCTCGGGCACCTGGATGCAGTCCGTGGCCCAGGGCTGGCTGGTGCTGCAGATCACCGGCTCGTCCGTAGACCTTGGCTTCGCCGTGGCACTGCAGTACGTGCCCATTCTGCTGCTCGGCTCCTACGGCGGCCTGGTCGCCGACCGGCACGAGAAGCGCCGGATCCTGTACTTCACCCAGAGCTCGGCCGGAATCCTGGCGCTCGTGCTGGGCGTCATGGTCACGACGCACCACGTCACGGTGGGTCTGGTCTACGGGTTGGCCTTCCTGCTGGGCTTGGTGAACCTCTTCGACGTGCCCGCCCGCCAGGCCTTCGTCCAGGAGATGGTGGGCCGCGATCTCATCGCGAACGCGGTCAGCCTGAACAGCGTGCTGATGAACGCCGGACGCGTCATCGGACCGGGCATCGCCGCCGGATTCATCGCCGTCGTCGGAACCGCCGTCTGCTTCTACGCCAACTCGGTCTCCTACCTCGCGGTGCTGCTGGCGCTGGTGCTGATGCGCGCCAGCGAGTTCGTGCCGATGAAGACCGTCGTGCGCGAGAAGGGGCAGCTGCGTCTGGGCCTCAAGTACGTGTTCAAGACGCCGTTGCTGCGAAACGTGATCCTGGCCGTGGCGGTCGTGGGAACGTTCGCCTTCAACTTCACGGTGACCCTGCCCTTGCTGGCCCATACGACGTTCCACCAGAAGACCGCCGCGCAGTACGGGCTGCTGATGGGCGCCATGGGGATCGGCGCCATCTTCGGCGGGCTCTTCGTGGCGCACCGTTCACGACCGACGCCCAAGCTCCTGGCCCTGGTGTCGGTCGGCTTCGGGCTGTTCATGACGCTGGTCGCCTTCGCGCCGAGCGTCACCTGGGCCGAGATCGCGCTCATCCCGACCGGAGCCTTCTCCATCGCCTTCATCTCGACCGCGAACGCGACGCTGCAGCTGAACTCGAGCCAGCAGATGCGCGGGCGGGTGATGAGCCTTCACGGCACGGCGTTCCTCGGCACGACACCCATCGGGGCGCCGCTCATGGGCCTGATCATCGCGGCCTCGAATCCGCGGGTCGGCATCTTCGTCGGCGCGGCGCTGACGCTGATGACGGGACTGTGGCTGGTGACCGTCATGAAGCAGAACGTCCGCAGCACCCAGGCCCTCCAGGCGCTCAGACCTTCTGCGGCTTCGGCTCCTTAGGCAGGCCCAGGGCCCGCTCGCCGATGATGTTGCGCTGGATCTCCGCCGTGCCGCCCCAGATGGTCTCCGAGCGTGAGAAGAAGAACGACGCCTGGATCTCCGAGACGGGGTAGTCGGCCCGTCCCCGTCCGCGGCCGGGCGTCGCGGGCTCGACGCCGCCGCCGCCGCTGCCCGTCAGGACCTGGGCCTCCATGCCGAGCACGTCGAGGGCGAGCTCCATGGTGGCGCGGTGCGCCTCGGACCAGAACATCTTGTTGCACGCGCCCAGCAGTGCCGCGTCGTGGGTGTCATTGAGCGCGTCGGTCAGCGCCCGGTAGCCGTTGATCTCCATGATCTTGCAGCTGGACCACGCCTTGATGAGCGCGTCGCGCGTGCGCGGGTCGCCGTTCTTGGAGAGGCGCTTGGCTTCGTCGACGATGACCTGCCACTCCTTCAGGAACCGCCGGTAGCCGGTGGTGGACGACGATCCGCGCTCGAAGCCGAGCGTCGTCATGGCGACCTTCCATCCGTTGTTGACGCCGCCGATGACGTTGCCCTTGGGGCAGCGGGCGTTGGTGAAGAAGACCTCGTTGAACTCGGCCGAGCCGTCGACCTGGACGATGGGACGGATCTCGACCCCATCCTGGCGCATGGGGACGAGCAGGTAGCTGATGCCCGCGTGCTGGGGGGCGTCGGGGTCGGTGCGCACGAGCAGGAAGACGTAGTCGGAGTGCTGGGCCTGGGTCGTCCACACCTTCTGGCCGTTGACGATCCACTCCTCGCCGTCGAGCACTGCAGTGGTCTTCAGGCTGGCGAGGTCCGAGCCCGAGTCGGGCTCGGAGAATCCCTGGCACCAGGTGATCTTGCCCTGCAGGATGCCCGGGATGAACTCGCGCTTCTGGTCCTCGTCGCCCCACTGCAGGATGGTGGGCCCGACCAGGGTGTCGCCGAAGAAGTCGGCGCGCATCGGCGCGCCGGCCTTGGCGAACTCCTCGTTCAGCACGACCTGCTGGAGCAGCGAGAGGCCCTTGCCGCCGTACTCGACGGGCCAGCCGGCGCAGATCCAGCCGCCCTTGAACAGCGTCTCGTTCCACGTCTGGTTGAAGAGCTTGCGCTCCGACTCGCCCATCGTGAAGCCCGGTTCGAACCAGCCCGCGGGCAGGTTCTCCTCGAGCCAGGCGCGGATTTCGGCGCGGAACGATTCGGCTTCTGGGGGATAGGTGAGATCCATAGAAGGCAGCGTAGTCAAGGTGGCGGCGACGGTCCTAGGGCATTTGTGCCACCAGGAAAATTGGACGAGAATGGAGAACTTCGCCGAAACCGAAAGCTGACCTCGTGCCACGCTCAATACGCCAGACCATCGCCGAGACCAAGGCTTCGTGGGCCCGGTCCAAGACCATCGCCACCCCGGCCCACGTCGACGCCCGGGCGCCCCAGCCGGGCAAGCTCCGCGTTGCGTTCCTGATCTACCGGGGCAATCCCCAGTGCGGCGGCCAGGGCGTCTACACGCGCCACCTGACCCGTGAGCTGATGAACCTCGGCCACAGCGTCGAGGTCTTCTCCGGGCCGCCGTGGCCCGTGCTCGACGAGGGGGTTGGCTTCAGCGCCGTGCGCGGACTGGACCTCTACCGCGACCCCGACCCCTTCCGCATCCCCGCTCGCTCGGAGATCACCTCGATGGCCGACGCCGCCGAGCTCGGCGTGATGCTGAGCGGCGGCTTCGGCGAGCCCCTGGCGTACTCGATGCGTGTCGCCAGAATGCTCAAGGGCCGCCGCGGCGACTTCGACGTCGTGCACGACAACCAGTGCATGGGCTCGGGCATCTTGCAGCTGCACCGCGACGGGTGGCCCCTGCTCGAGACGCTGCACCACCCCATCACCGTCGACCGCTCGATAGCCCTCGACCACGCCGAGGGACACTGGAAGCGCTACACGACGCGGCGTTGGTTCGGGTTCCTGCGGATGCAGGTGCGCGTCGTCAAGCAGCTGCCCGCGGTGCTGACGGTCTCGCACAACTCCAGGGTCGACATCAACGCCCAGATGGGCGTGCCCCTCGAGCGTCTGACCGTGGTGCCGGTGGGCGTCGACCACACCGTCTTCAAGCCCTACGACGACGTGGTGAAGAAGAAGGGTCGCCTGATGGTCACCTCGAGCAGCGACGTCCCGATGAAGGGGCTCGTGCCGCTGCTCGAGGCGATCGCCAAGCTGCGCGCCGAGCGCGACGTCGACCTCGTCATCATCGGCAACCCCAAGGCCAAGGGCCGGGTCGCCAACGCGATGGAGCGCCTGGGGCTTGGCGACATCGTGACCACCATCTCGGGCGTCAGCGACGAGGAGCTGGCCCGCCTCTACGGCGAGGCCGAGGTCGCCATCGTGCCCAGCCTCTACGAGGGCTTCTCGCTGCCGGCCATCGAGGCGATGAGCTGCGCCGTGCCGGTCGTGGCCACCACCGGCGGGGCCCTGCCCGAGGTGGTGGGCGTCAGCGGAGAGACCGGGCTGCTGGTCGAGCCCAACGACCCCGACGCGCTGGTCGGCGCGATCCGGCGCCTCCTCGACGACGAGGGCCTGCGCGACCGCCTCGGGGCCGCGGGCCGCGAGCGGGTCATCGAACGCTTCACCTGGCAGGTGACCGCACGCGGCACCGCCGCCTGTTACGACGCGATCCTCGCCGGAGGCCCCCTGCCGGCGTCAGTGAGCTTCGCCTGATGCTGACCGCCGACTACGACCAGTTGGGGCTGCGCAGCGGCGACAAGATCCTGGACCTGGGCTGCGGGTTCGGACGCCACGCCTTCGAGGCCGCGCGTCGTGGCGCCCGTGTCGTGGCCCTCGACGCCGGCCGCGACGAGGTCGAAGGGGTGGCGGCGATGTTCAGCGCGATGGTCGAGGCGGGCGAGCTCTCGCCCGACACGCTGCGCAGCGCCGCGGTCCAGGGCGACGCGCTGCACCTGCCGTTCCCCGACGGATCGTTCGACCGCGTGATCTGCTCCGAAGTCCTCGAGCACATCCCCGACGACCTCGGGGCCATGGGCGAGCTCACCAGGGTGCTGCGTGCGGGCGGCACCATGGCGGTGACGGTGCCGAGGTTCGGACCGGAGCTGGTCAACTGGGCGCTGTCCGACGAGTACCACAACGTCCCCGGCGGCCACATCCGCATCTACCGACGCTCCGTGCTGGAGTCGCGGCTGCGCTCGCGGGGGTTGCGCGTGACCGGGCACCACTACGCGCACGGCCTGCACAGTCCCTACTGGTGGCTGAAGTGCTTCGTGGGCACGACCAACGATGAGAACCGCTTCGTCAAGGCCTACCACCGGCTGCTGGTGTGGGACATCATGAAGGCGCCCCGGGCCACGCGGCTCGCCGAGCGGGTGCTCTCGCCGCTGATCGGCAAGTCAATCGTCGTCTACCTCGTGAAGCCGGTGCCGGCGTGACGACGACCACGAACCACATGTCGGGCGTGCCGGGCATCATCAGCGAGGACGAGCTCGCCCGCACGGCGGCGCACGTGGCGTCACTGCAGGGCGCCAGCGGCGAGATCCCCTGGTTCATCGGCGGCCACTGCGACCCGTGGAACCACGTCGAGGCGGCCATGGCCCTGACGGTGACGGGCTACCAGGCCGAGGCGCGCGCCGCCTACCGGTGGCTGGCGTCGAACCAGCTGGGCGACGGCAGCTGGTTCAACTACTACCTCGACCGGCGGGTGAAGGACGCGCGCCTCGACACCAACGTCTGCGCCTACGTCGCCGCCGGCGTCTACCACTACCTGCTCGCGAGCAACGATGCCGACTTCGCCGCCGACATGTGGCCGCACGTGGACCGGGCAATCGAGTTCGTGCTGCGATGGCAGCTGCCCGACGGCACGATCCGCTGGTCGCTCGACTCGCTCGGTCGCCCGGAGCCGTACGCGCTGCTGACCGGCTCGTCGTCGATCTTCCATTCGCTGCGCTGCGGCGTCGCGCTGGCTGAGCGCCTCGGCCACGCCCGCCCGGCGTGGGAACTCGCGGCCGGACGGCTCGGGCACGCGGTGGCGCACCACCCGGGCGCCTTCGCTCCGAAGAACGAGTTCGCCATGGACTGGTACTACCCGATCTTCTCGGGCGCCCTGGTCCAGGACGCGGGGGAGAAGCGCGTGCGCGACGGCTGGCAGCGCTACGTCATGGAGGACTTCGGCGTGCGCTGCGTCTCGACCAACGACTGGGTGACGGCCGCCGAGACCGCCGAGTGCGTGCTCTCCCTGGACGCGCTGGGGATGACGAGCCAGGCGCTCGACCTTTTCGCCTGCACCGGGCGCCATCGCCGCGAGGACGGCGCGTACTGGACGGGGATCGCCTACCCCGGCAAGGAGACGTTCCCCCACGCCGAGACCTCGTCGTACACCGCGGCCGCGATCATCCTGGCGGCCGACGCGCTGACGTCCTCTTCGGGCGCCTCGGGACTGTTCCGCCACGGCGTGCTCGCCGCGCCGCCCGACCTCAGCGAGCAGAACTGCCCGCTCGTCACTCGCTAGGCGTGCGTCGCAGCACCCGAAGCGACCCCTGCGCGGCGTCGGCGACGAACCGGCCGCTCTCGAGGGCCGCCACGTAGATCTCGTAGGGCGGCCGTCCGCCGTCGGCCGGGTCGTCGAAGACGTCGTGGATCATCAGCAGCCCTCCCTCGACGACCTTGGGGGTCCACGCGCGGTAGTCGGCCCACGCCACGTCGTGGGCGTGTCCTCCGTCGATGAACAGGACGTCGAGCGGCTGGGCGAAGTGCGCGCTCACGACGCGCGAGTGCCCGACCAGGCCCACCACCGTCGCCTCGAGGCCGGCGCGGGCGATGGTGCGCTGCCACGCGGGCAGCGTGTTGAGCCGTCCATCGAGGGGATCGACGAGGGACTCGTCGAAGTACTCCCACCCGGCCTGGTTCTCCTCGCTGCCGTGATGGTGATCGAGCGAGTAGAGCACCGAGCCCGTCGCCTCGGCGGCCGCTCCGAGGTAGACGGCCGACTTGCCGCACCACGCGCCGACCTCGAGCCACGTGCCGTCGCGGTGCGCCTCCCCGTGCGCGAGGGCGTGGGCGAAGAGGCTGAGGCCCTCGTCGCGCGGCATGAATCCCCTCACCGTGTCGGCGTAGGCGAGCAGCTCGTCGCGTCGGCTCATCGGCTCAGAGCCTCACCAGCGTGTAGACCCCGAGCGCCGCGAAGACGAGCCCGCCGGCGAAGCGGATCTTCCTCAGCGCAACGACGCGCTGGAGCATCCGGCCGCCGTAGGCGCCTATGAACGAGACGCAGATCATGGCCAGTGACCCCGCCACGAAGACCTCGAGCGGCTGGTGCGTCTTCGCGCTGAAGTTGGCCGCCTGGATCTGGGTGAGGTCGCCGAACTCGGCGAGGAAGATGACGGAGAAGGCGGTGGCGATCTCGCGCGGCCTCGACGCGAAGTGCTCGCTGCGCGCCTCGATCTCGCCCTGGGCCGTGACCTTCTCCTCGGGAACGAAGAGCAGGTACCCGGCTCCCCCGAGGAAGAGCAGGGCGACGATGACGTCCTTGACGTGCATCGGAAACAGCGTGAGCAGGGCGCCGGCCGTAACGGCGATCGCCATCTGCACCACGAAGCCCGCCGAGGCGCCCATCACGATCGACGAGGGGCGGGCCCTGGTGCTCATGACGACGGTCGCGATCATCGTCTTGTCGGGCAGTTCCAGCAGGAACATCAGGGCGAAGATGCCCGCCATCGCTCCGATGTTCATGGGCTCGATCTAGAACTGCTGGCGAATGACCGCGGCGAAGGCCAGGCCGATGCGCATGCGCTCGATCGACTGTTCGACCGTGCGCTGTTCTCCGCCGAGGGAGTGCTCGGTGTGGAAGGCCTCGACGATGTCGGCGAAGGCCTCGTCGCCGATGAACGTCGGCAGGCCCAGCGTGAGGCTCGAATGCGTGCTCGGCGGAAACTTCTCGAGCGCCTCGTCCCATCTGTCCGTGACGAACTTCCAGACCATCGGTCCGGTCACGGCGTTGCGCGTCATGATGCCCAGCACGATCGGGCTGTCCTGGCTGCGGAACTCGCCGAAGCACCTCTGGGCCGCGTCCCGGGCGCAGCGATCGTCACCGAAGTCGGCGAGGCCCCAGAGGTAACGTTGCTCCTCCTGGGGATTGGCGGCGCGGCGGTAGCGCTCGAGGAACGTCTCGTAGTCGCCGGGGCGGTTCTGGGCCGCGACGACGCGCAGCACCGCCCTCGCGAGGTCCCCGCTGATCTCGCCGGCCTCGAAGCGCTTCAGCGCCTCGGCGCGGATCGACTCGTCGCGCCCGAGGGTGCCGAGCGTCCCCAGCACGATGGCGCGCAGCTGGGGGGCCAGCTCGGCCTCGCCGGGCGCCGCGTCCCATCCGAGCCGGGCGAACTGCGGCGCGAAGAGCTCACGGACCGTACCGGCGAAGGCGTCACGCTGGTCGGCGTGCAGCGCGCGGTTGACCATGTCGACCGCCGTCGCCACGGTCGCCCACGGGGTGGGCTCGTCCTGGTCGCCGAGGCCCCTCGCGATCGAGAGGAAGGCGTCGAAGGGGACCTGGCCGGCGAAGAGCGACGCCCAGCTGTCGGCCACGAGGGTGACTCGCTCCAGTTCCTGGAGCTCGCCCACCCGCCCGGCGAGGGCGGCGAGCTCGGCCGCGGCGTAGCGCGAGCGGAACACGCCCGAGCCGCCCGCGTTGAGCACGACGGGAGGCGCCTCGGTGATGGCCAGCGGCTCGTCGCCCAGCAGATGGCGACTGGTCCCGCCGCCGTCGAGCGAGCGCGTCAGCACCGGGACCAGCCACGACGAGCCGATGGCGCTTTCGCCACGAGGCGCGCCGTAGGCGAAGGGCTGCTGGCTGATTCGACCGTTCTCCAGGCTCACCAGGGGGTGTCCACCCTGGAGGATCCAGGTGTTCATGAGCTCGCGCACGGGCTGGCCGGACGCCTCCTCGAGCGCGTCCCAGAGGTCGGTCGTGACGGTGTTGGCGTAGCTGTGCTTGACGAGGTAGGCGCGGATGCCGTCGCGGAAGACCTCGGCGCCGAGGTACTGCTCGAGCATGCGCAGCACCGAGCCGCCCTTCTCGTAGGTGAGGATGTCGAACATCCCGCGCGTGTCGTCGGGCGAGATCACCTCGTACTCGATCGGACGCGTCGAGTGCAGTCCGTCGACCTGCATCGCGGCGTCGCGGTCGGTGCCGAAGCCGACCCACATCTTCCACTGCGGGCGGAAGGCGTCGATGCACAGGACCTGCATGAACGTGGCGAAGGCCTCGTTCAGCCAGATGCCCTCCCACCACTCCATGGTGACCAGGTCGCCGAACCACATATGGGCGATCTCGTGCGCCACGACCTCGGCGATGCGCTGCATCTCGGCGATCGACGCGGTCGCGGGGTCGACGAGCAGCGCCGACTCGCGGTAGGTGATGCAGCCGAGGTTCTCCATGGCGCCGAAGGCGAAGTCGGGAATGGCGACCATGTCCAGCTTCTGGCCGGGGTAGGGGATGTCGAAGTACTCGGAGAAGAACTTGAGCGCGAAGGCCCCTGATTCCATTGCGAGCTCGGTCAGGTGGCCCTTGTTGAGCGGATAGACGATGCGCAGCGGCGTGCCGAGCACGTCGAGCGCCTCGGTCTCCTCGAAGGGGCCCACCACGAAGGCCACGAGGTAGGTGGACATCTTCATCGTCGGGGCGTAGCTGACGGTGCGCTGGCCGTTGCCCAGGTCGGTGTTGGAGGTGACCAGGGAGTTGGAGTAGGCGGCGAGGTGGGCGGGCACGGTGAGGTTGACCTGGTAGGTGGCCTTGAAGAACGGCTCGTCCCAGCACGGGAACGCGCGCCGCGCGTCGGAGTGCTCGAACTGGGTCGTGGCGATCGTGTGGGTGGTCCCCGCGGCGTCGGTGTACGTCGAGCGGTAGAAGCCGACCAGCAGGTCGTTCAGGACGCCGGTGAAGGCGATCTCGATCGTGGCCGGTCCGCGCGGCAGCGAGGCGTCGAAGGCGAAGGTGGCGGTCTCGTAGGTCGAGTCGAACTTGGGCTCGCTCGAGCGATGGGCCGTTCCCTGAGCGGTGACGGTGGCCGCCCCCATCTCCAGATCGATGGCGTGCAGGGCGAATTCGCCGACCGACTGGTCGATCTCGACGTCGATCTCGACGCGCCCGGTGAAGGTGGCCCGGTCCAGGTCGGGGGTGAGGAAGATCCGGTACGCCGAGGGGACGACCGTGCGCGCGAGGCGGTAGGGGTTAGAAGTTGGACTCATAACTCGCCACCTTAGGGCCAAAAGTTCTACGCTCGCTAAGTGACAAATTCATCGACGCCCGTTTCGTTACGCGTGAAGCCAGGACCAAATCGTCTCGCCGTGACCGGTATCGGCAACGCGATGCTGGACATCATCACGCAGGATTCGAAGGAGGTCTACGCCCAGCTCGGACTCGTCAAGTCCACGATGACCCTGATCGAGGAACACCAGCTCTCCGTCTTCTACAACGCCATGGGTCCGACCATCGAGATGTCGGGGGGCTCGGTCGCGAACTCCATCGCGGGCGTTGCCGCGTTGGGCGGGACGTGCGGCTACATCGGCAAGGTCGCCGACGACGAGTTCGGCGAGCGCTTCACCCACGACCTGCGCTCGTTGGGGGCCGAGCTGGACCTCGCGATCGCGGCGGACGGCGAGGGCGTCACCGGACGCTGCCACGTCTTCATCACCGACGACGCCCAGCGCACCATGGCGACCTACCTCGGCGCGTCCAACCAGCTGAGGGTCGACGACATCCACGAGACCCTGATCGCGCGCTCGGAGATCACCTACGTCGAGGGCTACCTCTTCGACCTCGCGCCGGCCAAGGAGGCCATTCGCAAGGTCGTCAACTTCGCCCACGAGCACGACTCGATGGTGGCGCTCTCGCTGTCGGACATGTTCTGCGTGGACCGCCACCGCCGGGACTTCCTCGAGCTGGTCACCCACGACGTGGACGTGCTGCTCGCCAATGAGGCGGAGATCCTCTCGCTCTTCCAGGTGCAGCGGCTGGAGCAGGCCTTCGGCGCGCTCCAAGAGCTCGGCATCCTGGCCGTGGTGACGCGCGGCCCGTGGGGCGCCGACGTCGCCACCGTGTCGGGCGTGGTGAGCGTGCCGGCCTGCGAGGTCGAGCACGTCGTCGATCAGAACGGCGCGGGCGACATGTTCGCGTCGGGTTTCCTCTACGGTCTCGCGCTCGGTGCCGATCCCGTCGAGGCGGCCGAACTGGGTTCGCTCTGCGCGGGAGAGATCATCGCGCACCTGGGCGCGCGACCCGAGAGCGACCTCGAGGAGCTGGCGATCGAGGCGGGCCTGCTGTGAGCTAGAGGCCCTGGGCGTCGAGGACGGCGTCGAGCTCCCTGGTTCGAATCATCTCCCACTTCACCCACGCCACCGCGATGGGAATGCAGGCGAGCAGCATGAGCGCGTCGCCGCCAATCCACATCACGGCGCCGCCCAGGTGGATGTTGTTGAGGATCGAGGCCTTGGTCGAGCCCATCGGGGACGACGCCGCGTACGCGGGGAAGGGGTCGTGCGAGGACATCACCAGCGCGAGGCCCGTGAAGGTGTCGACCGGCACGGCCGCCATCACGTAGACCAGGCGAAGGCCCGGGTGGATGGTGAAGCCGCGCTCGAGACCGAACGCGGCGCGAAAGAAGAGGTACCCCACGACGAGGAACCCGATCTGCTCGAGGTGGTGGACCCACTCGTGCTGCATCATGAGGTTGAACAGCCCCGTGAGGTGGGTCAGCGGGATGAACACGAAGTACGCGGCGAAGCCCGTCAGCGGATGGGTCACGATCCTCATCACCCCTCCGTCGAGCAGCCGGCGCTGTCGCGGCGAGCCGACCTCGTAGGCCAGGTCGAGCGGCCTGGCGAACGCGAACATGGGCGCGGCCACCATGATCAGCAACAGGTGCTGGATCATGTGATCGCTGAAGTACTCCATGTCGTAGTAGCCAATGACGGACTGGGTCGCGAGAAACGTGACCGCGAGGGCGCCGTAGAACTGCACGGCGCACGAGCGGGGCCAGCGCCCGGAGCTGCGCGCGGCGAGTGCGTACACGAGTCCCGCCGCCGCCAAGAGGGCGATCGGCAGCGCTCCGAGATGCCACAGATTGAGGTGTCGCCACGAAAATTGCTGGTCCGGCATGATCATTGAAGGCACCAGTGCATCCTAGGACGGCGGCTTTCGCGGGCCGGACGGCTCGGTAGGATGTGGCTGTGAAGTCCAAGTATTTTTCCGGCCGTGCTTACGTTTTGCATTTCGCACTGCTCTGCTGGCTGACCATGAGCGCGGTGGCCGCGTGGTGGCAGGTCGGACGCGCCATCCAGGGCAACTCCCTGAGCTTTCTCTACGCGATCGAGTGGCCCGTCATCGGAATACTGGGGGTGCTCGCTTGGTACGCCCTGTTGAACCTCGAGAAGGTCACCGCGCACCAGGAGCAGGCCCGTCGCGAGTACGAGGAGGGCATGCGCGCCGAGGCCCGCGCCGCGCGCGACGCGGCCGCCGAGCAAGAGGATCCGACGCTGGCCGCCTACAACGACCACCTGGCCGAACTCTCGACCAAGCCCAAGAAGAGGCTCTGGGGCCATTGATGGAGAGGGCCTTCGCCAGGTACCGCTTCATGTCGTTCGTCACGGGCACCACGCTGCTGATCCTGTGCTGCACGCTCATCCTGCACTACGTCGATCTCGCGGTCTGGAAGGACATGTACGTCTTCGTGGCGGTGGTGGGCGTCGGGCACGGCATGGTGCTCTACCCGATCTACCTGGTCATGTCCTTCAACCTGGCGATGAAGGCCCGGCTGCACATTGGCTACCTCGTGATGATGCTGTTGTCGGGATTCGTGCCGGGGCTGGCCTTCTACACCGAACACCGCATGAACCTGAAGCTCTTCCCCCACGGCCACGCGATAGCGTGAGCAACCCCTGGCGCGAGCGCCGGGTGGTCGCCTTAGCGCACCAGGGCGGGTCGTTCGAAGGCCCCTCCTCGACCCTGTTCGCGATCGGCCGGGCCCTCGAGCACGGGGCCAGCGCCATCGAGCTCGACGTGCACGCCACCAAGGATGGACGGATCGTGGTCTGTCACGACGAGACCGTCGACCGCACGACCAACCACCGCGGCGAGAGCGCCAACCTCACGCTGGCCGAGCTCGCGCAGATGGACAACGCGTACTGGTGGATCCCCGGCGAGACGGTCACCCACGGTCGAGGCCCGAGCGAGTACCCGTACCGTGGACGGGCGCCCCAGGACCGCGACTTCGGAATCGTGACCCTCGAAGAGGTCGTCACCCGGTTTCCCGGGGTGATGCTGAACCTGGACATCAAGCGCACGGCTCCCGAGGTTCCCGGCTACGAGCGGCTCCTCGCCGACGAGTTGGCCCGGCTCGAGATCCAGGGTTCGGTGATCGTGGCGTCGTTCCACGACCGGGCGATCGAGGCGTTCCGCGCGGTGGCGCCCGGCGTGGCGACGTCGGCGGCCACGGGCGAGGCGGCCCTCTTCTACTTCTCGCTGCGCGAGGACTCCGGTCCGGTGGTGCCCCCGGTGCAGGCCTTCCAGGTGCCCGCCTCGTACGAGGGCGTGGTGATCGTGGACGAGCGCTTCGTCGAGGCCGCCCACGCCGCGGACGTCGCGGTGCACGTCTGGACGATCAACGAGGTCGACGAGATGGTCCGACTGCTCGATCTGGGGGTCGATGGCATCGTCAGCGACACGCCCACGCCGCTCGCCGCCCTACTGAGAGAACGGGGATGCGCGTGGAACGGTGTGCTGTGACTGAGACGGCGTCAGCCGCGACCGCAGTTCGGCTTCTTGCCGTGGTTGGCCTTCTTCTTTGCGCGCAGCTTGCGCTTCACAGTCCGCTTTGACATAGGTGACAATGTTAGTAGGTCGGAGGCCATCAGGGCCAAACGAGGAGACGGACGTGGAAGTGTCAGCCAGCAGTGCCGCGTCGAGCGGTCAACTCGTGGTGGTCGCGACGCCGCTGGGGAACCTCGGCGACATATCCCGACGGGCCCTCGAACTGCTCGCCAGCGCCGACGTGGTCTACTGCGAGGACACGCGTCACTCGAGCACGCTCTTCAGCGCGCACGGCATCGCCGTGAACCGCCGACTTAGGGCGCTGCACGAGCACAACGAGGCCTCGCTGTGCGCCGAGATCGTCGAGCGCGTGCGCGACGGTCAGGTGGTGGTGTTGATCAGTGACGCGGGCACCCCCGGGATAAGCGATCCGGGCAGCCGGGTCGTCGCCGCCGTGGCCGAGGCCGGCCTGGTCGTGACCACGGCTCCCGGCCCGGCCGCGGTCATCGCCGCGCTCACCATCAGCGGGCTGGCGACCGACCGTTTCGTCATGGATGGCTTCGTGCCGCGCAAGGCGGGCGAGCGCGACCTTCTCTACGCGAGGTGGGCCCGCGAAGAACGCACCATCGTCTTCTACGAGTCGCCCCAGCGCCTGGCCGGGACCCTGGACGAGCTGGCGGCACGCTTCCCCGAGCGCCGCGTCGCGGTGGCCCGCGAGATCACCAAGCTGCACGAAGAGGTCATCCGGGGCACCCTCGAGCGGGTCGCGTCGCTCATTGCCCAGCGCGAGGTGCTGGGCGAGATCGTCGTGGTGCTCGAGGGCGCGCCCGAGGCGCCGGCGGTCGGCGACGAGATGGTTCGCGCGGCCCTCGCCGAGCAGCTGGCCGGCGGGGCCAGCGTGCGCGACGCCGTCTCGTTCGTCGCCGACTCGCTCGGCGTGGCGCACCGCGGCGTCTACCAACTCGCGCTGGCGCTGCGAGCCGAGGGCTCTTAAGTCAGTAGCCTTTGCCGATGGGTCGCTTCTACATCACCACCCCGATCTACTACGCGAACGACGCCCCGCACGTGGGCAGCGCCTACACCACGGTCAACGCCGACGCCCTGGCGCGCTGGCACCGCCTGCTCGGCGAGGAGACGAAGTTCATCACCGGCACCGACGAGCACGGACAGAAGGTCGCCGACGCGGCCCTGAAGAGCGGCAGTTCGCCCCAGGCGTGGGTGGACCAGACCTCGGCCCGGTTCGTGGAGGCCTGGGATGCGCTCGCCATCAGCTACGACGACTTCATCCGCACCACCGAGCCGCGCCACTACCTGAGCGTCCAGAAGTTCCTCACGGCGATCTACGAGAACGGCTACATCTACAAGGACGTCTACCAGGGGCTCTACTGCGTGAGCTGCGAGGACTACTTCACCTACGAGTCCAGCGACGAGGGCAAGTGCCCGATCCACGGGCGTGCGCTCATCGAGATGGAGGAGGAGAACTGGTTCTTCCGTCTCAGCGCCTTCGAGGACCGGCTGCTCGAGCACTACGCGCAGAACCCGGACTTCGTGACGCCCGAGACCAAGCGCAACGAGGCACTCTCGTTCGTGAAGAGCGGCCTGAAGGACATCTCGATCACGCGATCCTCGATCACGTGGGGCGTGCCGGTGCCCTGGGACGACCAGCACGTCTTCTACGTCTGGTACGACGCGCTCATCAACTACCTCACGGCCATCGGCTACGGTCGCGACGACGACGAGGTCGACAAGTGGTGGCCCGCCTCGCACCACCTGATCGGCAAGGAGATCATCCGCTTCCACTGCGTCTGGTGGCCGGCCATGTGCATGGCCGCGGGGCTCGAGCCCCCGTCGCACGTCCACGTGCACGGGTGGCTGCTCATCGGCGGCCAGAAGCTGGGCAAGACCATGGCCGCCAGCGGGGCGGTCAAGCTCAGCGACATCTCGCCGGTCGTGCTGACCGACGAGTACGGCGTGGACCCCGTGCGCTACTACCTGCTGCGAGAGACCGCGCTGGGCAACGACGGCGAGTTCTCCCTGGAAGGGATCGTCCAGCGCTACAACACCGACCTGGCCAACAACCTGGGCAACCTGGTGGCCCGCGTCACGACCGTAGTGGGATCCAAGTGCGCGGGCGTGGGACCTGGCTCCCAGGCCGACTCGCCGCTGCGCGCCGAGGCCGAGACGGCGATCGCCGAGTCCCAGGCCGCGTGGGGCCGCTTCGCTCCCCAGAGCGCCCTCGAAGCGACGTGGCGCCTCATCGGGGCGACCAACGCCTACCTCGAGCAACGCGCGCCGTGGAAGATGGATGCGGGTGACGAACTCGACGCGGTGATGGGCGACGCCCTGGAGGCGATACGTCTGGTGGCGATCCTGGCCTCGCCGGCGATGCCCAGCGTGTGCGAGGAGATCTGGCGGCGCATCGGACTGGAGGGCCGTCCCACCGACGAGGTCCTCGCCGTCAGCGCCGTCTGGGGCCGGTACCACGGGGGCCACGGCGTTCTGAAGGGCGAGCCGCTCTTTCCCCGCATCAAAGCAGAGCCGTGACGCTCTGGACGGACGCGCACTGCCATCTGCAGGACCGATTCGGGTCCAACGGCGAGAACGCGGCCGACGTCAACGCCACGCTGGTGCGCGCCTACGAGGCGGGCGTCGATCGGGTGGTGGTGATCGGCACCGACGCCGCCTCGTCGGGCGAGGCGCTGGCGATCACGGACCTGGACGGCCCCGTCGAGATCTACGCCACGGTCGGCCTGCATCCTCACGACGCCACGCACGAAATCGGGCCGGTCCTCGAGATGGCTCGGGCGGGCCACCCCCGCCTCGTCGGCATCGGCGAGTGCGGGCTGGACTACTTCTACGAACACTCCGCGCGAAGCGTCCAGCGCGGCGCCTTCGCCGCCCAGATCGCGCTGGCCCACGAGCTCGACCTGGCGCTGGTCATCCACGCCCGCGACGCGTTCGACGACCTGCTCGACGTCCTCGCCAGCGAGGGGGTACCGCCGCGAACGGTCGTGCACTGCTTCACCGGCACCGCCCGCGACGCGCAGGCCTGCCTCGAGCTGGGCTGCGACATCTCGGTCTCGGGCGTGGTGACCTTCAAGAACGCCCGGTCCGTGCGTGAGGCGGTCATGACGGTCCCGCTCGATCGCCTTCACGTGGAGACCGACAGCCCCTTCCTCGCCCCCGTGCCGATGCGCGGCAGGACCAACGAGCCGGCGTTGGTGCGCGTGGTGGGCGAATTCGTCGCGAATCTGCGCGGGGAAGACGTGTCGACGTTGCGCGACGCCACCGCCGCCAATACCGCCCGGCTCTTCCAGCTGCCGTCCCGGTAAATACCCTTTGATGAGGTATTTCGCCTCGACATGAAATTCGAGTTGCCTTCCGGGCCACCCTTGCCTAGCGTTGGGAGGCGGGGAGATCACGATCGACCCGTTGTCCTGGCGGAGGGTGGAGATCTGAGGGCATCAATCCAGCGGGCCTGTCGGAGTCCGTTGTTGCTTTTGACCGTGGTCAGCCTGTTGGCGACTTCACTGGTACTTGTTGCGCCCCCCGCGGGGGCGACGGCTTCTCACGCCTCGCGGCGGATGCCGCACATCGTCGGCCTCACCCGGGCCCGGGCCTTCGCCGTCATGCGAAAGGACTCCCTCTACTTCGACACTGCTGGCCCCGGAAGCGCGAAGGGAACCTGGACGACCGTGGCCGCCCAGTCCCCGGCCCCCGGCACGCCGGTTGCCTGGCACGCGACGGTGCACCTGACCACGTCGCTGCAGCCCTACCACGGTTCGAGGGCCGTGCCCAGCCTGGCGGGCCTGACGAGGACCCAGGTCTTCTCGGCCATGAAGAGGGCGCAGCTGTACTTCGACACCAAGGGTCCCGGGAGCGCCAGTGGGAAGTGGGTCGTCGCCGTTCGCCAGTCGCCGGCGGCGGGCACGCGGGTGCGTTGGCACTCGGTCGTCGAAGTCACCACCAGCCTGACCAGGCCGAAGCCCAGGCCCAAGCCCAGGCCCAAGGTAGTCGTCAGGGAGATCGTGAAGGCCAAGCCCGTCGTGAAGGCCAAGCCCGAACCCAAGTCGACCGCCACGACCACCACGACCACCACGATTGCCACGCCCCCCTCCACGACGTACCCGGGTGAGACCACCACGACTACGACTACGACCGTCCCCGTCACCACGACCACGGTGAAGAAGCTCGCAACGCGCTACCGGGTCGGGGTGGCGACCTGGTACAGGTACGTCCCGGGGCGTTGCGCCACCTGGTACCTGCCGATGGGCACCCACGTCGTCGTGCGCGACATGGTGACCGGAAAGTCGATCAACTGCGTGGTGACCGACCGCGAGGGCGCCCACGGCGACCGCGCGGTCGACCTCAACCAGACGCAGTTCGCCGAACTCGCCCCGCTCACCCAAGGCGTGATCAACGTCAAAGTCTCTTGGTGACCCACACCCGAACTGACCTCGTCGCGCTGCTGGACGCGCACGGGCTCAAGCCGGCGCGAGCGCTCGGACAGAACTTCGTCGTCGACCCCAACACGGTGCGGCGCATCGCGCGCCTCGCCCAGGTCGGCCCGGGGGACCTGGTGCTCGAGATCGGGGCGGGACTCGGCTCGCTCACCCTCGCCCTGGTCGAGACGGGTGCCGAGATCCAAGCCATGGAGATTGACCGGTACCTACTGGGTCCCCTGCGCTCGGTCGTCGAGCCGCACGGGGTCGTCGTGCACCACGCCGACGCGCTCCACGCGGACTATGGCGAGATACTGGGGGGGCGCGAGGCCGTCGTCGTCGCCAACCTGCCCTACAACGTGGCGACGCCCCTCGTGCTGCAGATCCTCGAGACCCAGCCCCTCATACGCCGGATGCTCGTCATGGTCCAGAAGGAGGTCGGCGAGCGCTTCGCGGCCCAGGCCGGAGACGAGGCGTACGGGGCGGCGTCGCTGCGCGTGCAGTACTTCGCCGAGGCCCGCGTCGTGGGCAAGGTCGGACCGTCGGTGTTCCTGCCCCGACCCAACGTCGACTCCGCCCTGGTTTCGATAGTGCGTCGCGAGCGGGTGCGGGTCGATCCGACGCTCGTCAGCGAGGCGGCGCTGTTCGAGGTGATCCGCACCTCGTTCGGGCAGCGGCGAAAGATGCTGCGCCGCTCCCTCGCGGGCTGGGTGACCGAGGGGGTCTTCGAGCGCGCCGGTGTCGCCGAGACGCGCCGCCCCGAGGAGCTCACCCTGGAGGAGTTCGCGCGACTGGCGGCGGCCAGGTGATCGGGCTGCGCGCTCGCGCGAAGCTCACGTGGTACCTGGAGATCACCGGGCTGCGCGAGGACGGCCTGCACGACCTGCGCAGCGAGATGCTCACCATCGACCTTGCCGACACCCTGGTGGTGGACGAGACGGCCGACTACGTGCGCGTGTTCAACCCCTTCACCGCCTTGGTCCCCGAGGACGGTGCCAACATCGTGGCGCGGGCCCTGCGCCTCGTCGAGAGGACGGCCGGGGTCACCATCGAGAAGTCGATACCCGTCGGGGGAGGGCTCGGCGGCGGGAGCGCCGACGCCGCGGCGATCCTGCGCTGGGCCGGAGGCGTCAGCGCCGAGCAGGCCCTGACGCTGGGCGGCGACGTCCCCTTCTGCCAACTGGGCGGGCGGGCCCTGGTCGAGGGGGCGGGCGAGCGCCTCACCGCGCTGGCCTTCGAGGTCCGCCCGCTCACCCTCATCCAACCGGGCTTCGGGGTCGACACCGCGGACTGCTACCGGGCCTACGACGAGCTGCGGGCGGGCGGGTGGATCCCCACGGGGCGCAACCACCTCGAGGTGCCGGCGTGCACGGTCGAGCCGCGCCTCAGGGCGACGATCGAATGGTTGCGCAGCGAGCTGGGCCCCGGCGTGCAGCTGGCCGGATCGGGTTCGACGCTGTTCGTCGAGGGGCTGGTGGAGGGCCGCGCGGCGGGCGAGCCGCGCCACTGGGACGTCCAGGGCCCCGAGGGCACTCTTCGGTTTCACGAGACCACCACTACGCCCGCGGAGGCGTAGGCGAACTATTTACCGGCGGCGCGACGCTGGAAGCGGGTTCGCTTCAGCATCTTCTTGTGCTTCTTCTTGCGCATGCGCTTACGGCGCTTCTTAATTAATGATCCCATGGCTTCAACGACACTACTAGGTTTCCCCGGGCGCCCACAAAGGCGAAAGCGCCAATGCCCCTACGCCGGCTCGCTGAGCCGCTCGATGCGCAGCGCCTGGCGCGGACAGCCCCGCACCGCGTAGCGGGCCGACTCCAGGGCGCTCATGTTGGCCAGCGGCACCGGAGTCGGCGAGATGATCGGGTAGCCCCACTCGTCGGTGGTGACGAGCTCCGGGGCCAGCTCGTGGCAGTGGCCGAAGCCGTCGCAGAGGATCGGGTTGACGCGCAGCAGGAATCCGCCCGAGCGGCGCCTCATTCCCATACCAGCTCCTCGGCCCGCTCGAGCGTCGGCACCGAGGCGAAGTGCTGGACCGAGCTCGAGCCCGCGCACGGGACTCCGCCCAGGTGGCTGGCGACGTCGCCGGCGAAGACCTCGAGCGCCGAGCGCACCATGCGCACCACGCCGTCGGGGTGCGCGCAGGCGCCGCGGCCCTCGATCACGGCGCAGCGCTCCACGAGACGCTGGTGGGCGCCTCGCGGGTCGCGCGAGTTCGAGGCGAGCTGGTAGAGGTCCTCGGCGATCGCGGGCAGGCCGAAGGCGCACGGCCCGCACTGGCGGGCGCTCTCGTTGGCCATCCACTTCACCATGCGCTGGGACTCGGCGATGCCGCAGGCGCCGCGAGGTAGCACCACGATGATGCCCGCGCCGATGCTGACCCCCTGGGGTGCGAGCGCCTCGTTGGCGTAGGGGGCGTCGAGGTGGGCCGCGTCGAGCCAGCGCCCCCCGTAGCCGCCGAGCAGCACCGCCTGAGGGTCGGTGTCCGCGCCGCTCGCCTCGAGGACCTTTCGAAGCGGCGTGCCGAGGGCCACCTCGAGCACGGTGGGACGCCTCACCGCGCCGGTCACCGAGACCAAGGCACTTCCGGGAGATTCGTCGGTGCCGAGCCCCCGGAACCAGTCGGCGCCGTAGCGGCCGATGAGCCCGACGTGGGCGCACGTCTCGGCGTTGTCGACGAGCACAGGGCTGTGGCCGATCTTCAAGATGTGCGGCCGCTTCGTCCGGTACTGCGGCAGCGACTTGTTGTCGTCGAGCCAGTGCACCAGCGCGGACTCCTCGCCCGCGACGTAGCGCCACGGCGGGGTGTGCAGTTCGAGCGCCGGTCCGCGAAGGCTTCGCCGCGCTCGCTCGTGGATGGCCCGCTCGACGTGGTTCACGACGGCGGGGTTGTCACGCGCGACGCACACGGCGATGTTCTTGGCGCCGATGATCGACGCCAGGTACTCCGCGCCGTCCAGCACCAGGTGGGGATTGGTGCTCAGCAGCGTGCGGTCCTTGTGCGAGGCTGGCTCGCCTTCCATGGCGTTGACGACGACGAACTTGCTGTGGTTGCGCTGATCGCGCAGCAGGCGGGCCTTGCGCGCGGTGGGGAAGCTCGCCCCGCCACGACCGCGCAGGCCCGAGGCGTCGAGCTCCTCGAGCATCGAGGCGCGCCGCGCGGCGAAGGCGAAGGTCTCCTCGTGCTGGGCCAAGGTCAGCGGGCGACCCTGGGCCCCTCGCAGGAGACGAGGCAGCGTGTTCGAGGTCATCGTCGCACCCGCCTGGCGGAGGGGGCCTGGGGTCTGCGCGGGAAAGGACCTGACGACGCGCGCGCCGCCGGCGGCGAGGGCGACGGCGAGCGCTCGGTGATCGACACGTCGGCGGCGGGGAACGGCGAGACCGTGCTGCGCGGGGCGAGGCGCGCCGCCGGGGACGAGGAGTGCGGGTATTCGAGGACCGCACCGCCCTTGGCGGCGGCGAGCGGCGAGAGGGCGGTGCGGCCGGCGGCGCGCGCGGGGCGACCGACGTAACGCCACAGGGCGGCCGCGAGCACGACGCCGGCGCAGGCGCCCACGAGCACGAGGCCGGCGCCGCTGCGGGTGTCGGTGCCGGTCAGGAAGGCGTGCGCGATCGCGGCGGTGAACGCCAGCCAGCCGAACCAGTGGATGAAGCGCCACGAGCGGTTGGCGATGCGGACCTTCAGCAGGCTCGAGACCCACACCGACAGCAGCAGGTCGAAGCCGACGGCCCCGATCGCCACCGGCATTCGCTTGAAGGACGACGTCATCGGGATGAAGGCCGAGATCAGTCCGGTGGAGACGTAGCTGTCGGCGACGGTCGTGAGGATGTGGATGAAGAGGAACACCATGGCCACGATCGACACCGAGCGGTGCAGCTCGTTGAGCTCGAAGCGGCCGACGATGGTGCCGCCGATGCGGTTGGCGACCAGCGTGCCGAGCGAGACGACCAGGGTGAACAGGACGAGCGCGACGATTCCCGTCGCGCGGGTGGTGTACCAGAAGTAGGGCGACGTCAGGGCCATCACGCTCGGCCCTCTTCCTCGTGGGGCCATCCGCCAACGAACTCGACGGAGCCGTCGTGTCGCACGAGGCGCCCCGACCAGCCGGCCTGTGCGATGTGGTACCCGGCGTCGTCGCCCCACAGCAGCGCGGCGGTGGCGAAGGCGTTCGCCGTGACGCAGCTGTCCGCGCTGACGGTGGCGGTGGCGTAGGTGCTGTGGGCGAACGATCCGGTTCGCGGGTCGATGATGTGGTTGACGATCCGGTTGCCGGCCCGCCACGCGCGCGTCGTGGTCGACGATGTCGCCACGCCGCCGTGGGCGAGGCTGATGCGCGGCTCGCTGCCGTTGGTGGCCAGCGTGTCGCTCACGCCGATGACCCACGCGCCCTGGGGCCCCGCGCCACGCACCGCCACGTCGCCGCCGATCTCGACGACGACGCCGCCGTGGGGGGATATCTCCGCGGCCACGATGTCGGCGACGAGCGCCTTCGCGCTGGCGCCCAGATCGATGCGGCAGTTCGGTGCGAGAGTGACGGTGTGGCGTTCGCGGTCCAGCGAGATGGCGTCGAGGCCCGCGGCGACGACCGGCTCGCCGGCCGCGCCGCCGCCGCTGCGGAATAGTTCGTCGTAGTCGCGGTCATATCCCAGGGCGAGCAGCGCGGGCAGCACCGTGGGGTCGCAGAGCCCGTCGGTGGCACGTCCGGCTCGCAGCGCCGCGTCGAGGGCCAGCTCGAGCGTCTCGCTGACGGCGACGGCCTCAGCGCCGTGGACGTTCAGTCGAGAGATCTCCGAATCGGCGCGGAAACGGTTGCACGCCGCGTCGAAGGTGTCGAGCCAGTGCCACAGGCGCCGCTCGGCGAAGGGCATCTGCTCGGCCCGCTCGGTGGCCAGGGTGCCGGTGAGGCCCCAGATCTCGAACTTCATGACGTCTAGTAGCACGTCGTATGGCCCGACGGGGTCGTCGTGCACACCGTGGTCGTCGTGACGGGAACGGTCGTGGGCGCGGTGTAGGGGGTCGTGGTGGCGCTTGCGCCACCGCTCGACTCGTCGCTCGGGGCGGTCGTGGTCGGGGCGGTCGTGGTCGGGGCGGCCGTGGGAACCGGAATCGTCACGACGGGCTTGGCGTTGCTCGCGGCGTAGCCCACCAGGACGCCCGAAAGCACGCCCGAACCGAGGAACAACGTCCGGGTGAGGCGGCGAACACGGGCGAAACGGCGGTCGCGCTGCTGGGGGGTGCGGGGAAGGGGGCTCATGAGCGGTCCATAGATTCTGACAGCGCCAGGTAAGCCCTGGGCAGCCGTCACGTAAGAAAATCAACAAAATTGGCCGCGCCGGGCCGCTAGTTGCCCTCTTGATTCGCCAGGGAGATGGTGAAGCGGGCGCCGCCGAGGGCCGGGTCGCTGTCGACGGTGACGGTCCCTTGGAGTTCGGCGACGACCTGAGCGACGATCGAGAGGCCGAGCCCCGATCCGGGAAGGGCCCGCGCCGACGCGGAACGCCAGAACCGGTCGAAGACGAAGGGCCGGTCGGCCTCGGCTATTCCCGGTCCGCTGTCGCTGACCGTCACGGTGCCGGCGTTCGAGGTGACGACGATCGTCCCCCCCGAGGGCGTGAACTTCACGGCGTTGGTGAGCAGGTTGCTGATCGCGCGCTCGAGCCGGTCGCGACGTCCGAGGACCGTGGAGGGCTCGGTGTGGACGTCGATGGCGACGTCCTTGATCCTGGCGTGGGTCCTGGCGGTGTCGACGCACTCGTCGACGCACTCGTCGAGGCGCAGTGATTCGACGGCCCCCTCGCTTCGCTCGCCGCGCGCGAGCTCGCCCAGGTCGGTCACCAGGGCGGCCAGCTCGTCGACCTGGGCGACCATGTCGTCGGTGAGCTGGTGGAGGTCGTCGCTGCCCAGTTCGTCGGCCCGCGAGAGGACCTGGGCGTTCGTGCGCAGCGACGTCAGCGGGGTGCGCAGTTCGTGGCTGGCGTCGACGACCAGCTGGCGCTGGAGGTTCTGGCTGCTCTCGACCGAGGCGAGGAGGCTGTTGAAGACCTTGCGTAGGCGTCCGAGCTCGTCCGATCCGCCCTCGGCGATGCGGTGGCGCATGTCGTTGATCTCGGCGACCTCCTCGATCTCGTTGGTCACCTCCTCGAGCGGGCGAAGGGCGGTGCGAGCGATGATGATCCCGAGGCCCAGCGCCAGCAGCAGCCCGGCCGCGGCCACCACCAGCAGGGTGTCCACGAGGTGGACCAGCTCGTTGACCTGACCCTGGATGTTGACGATGAAGAGCTGGGCCGACGTCGTGGGGACGACGCACAACCCGGGTCCGGTTGGGCAGCTCATCGTCGAGTTGGCGGGCAGGGCCACGATCAGCTCGCGGTAGGACTCGCCACTGATCACCACGGTCCGGATCACCTGCTGCACCTCGCCGTTGGCGACGCTGCGGATCGTCTTGTCGATCGGGATGTTGGACGTGGGCGTGGTCTGGCCGTCGGCGAGGACAAGCTCGAAGAACGAGCCGGTGAAGTCCGTGTCGCCGTCGAGGTGTCGCAGGTTCGACGCGTGCGACGCCTGCTCGAGCGATTGGTCGACCGAGTTGATCAGGGCGTTGCGCGTCGTGAGGAAGGAGGCGAAGCACGCGAGGACGACCGCCAGCGCGGCCACGCCCACGGTTGCTGCGATGACGCGGGTGCGAAAGGTCACGGGTTGCGAAGGGCGTATCCCACGCCGCGCACGGTCTGGATCAACCGCTCCTCGCCGCCCTCTTCGAGCTTGCGGCGCAGGTAGCCAATGTAGACCGCCAGGGAGTTCGTGCCCGAGTCGAAGTTGTAGCCCCAGACGAGGTCCAGGATCTGATCGCGCGTCAGCACTTGGCGCGGGTGCTGGAGGAACAGTTCGAGCAGGTCGAACTCGATCTTGGTCAGCTCGATCGAGCGCGCGCCGCGGCGGATCTCGCGGGTCTGGGGATTGAGGCTCAGGTCCTCGAAGCGCAGCACCGTCTCCTCGCCATCGCCGACGTTGCGCCGGCGCAGCAGCGCGCGCAGGCGCGCCAGCAGCTCGGCGAGGTCGAATGGCTTGACGAGGTAGTCGTCGGCGCCGACGTCGAGGCCCTCGACACGGTCGTTGACCGCGTCGCGCGCGGTCAGCATCAGGATCGGCGTCGTGTCGCCCGCGCGGCGGATGCGCCGGCAAATCTCGAGCCCGTCGATGTCGGGCAGCTGCAGGTCCAGCACGATGGCGTCGGGAGCGCGCAGCTGGATCGCCTTGAGCGCGCTCGACCCGTCCTCGAAGAGCTCGACGTCGTAGTTCTCCATCCGCAGGGCGCGTCCCAGCGCGGCCCTGATCGCGCCGTCATCATCGACGATCGCGACGTAGGAAGTGGGGGTGGGCACGAAGGTCACGGGCGTCTTTCGTCGGATGGTGGGTCAGGCTCTAGTGTTGCTGTTTGGTATGAGGCGTCGCCAGTAATTCCTTAAGAATCTTTGAAGATTGCCAGGTACCAGCGTTGGCGGGTAGTTCAATCGGCAGAACGACGGACTTTGAATCCGTAGGTTGGAGGTTCGAGCCCTCCCCCGCCAGCCAGGGAACTCAGACACAGAACCGGTTCAGCAGCGCGGCCAGCTCCAACGGAGCGTCCCCCTGGATCGAGTGTCCGGCCCCCGCTACGCGGATGACGTGGGCCCCGGGCAGGCGGCCCAGCAGCTCCGCCTCGTCGTCGTCATCGACGACGGACCCCGACGCCATTCCCCGCAGCAGCGTGACGGGCATCGTCAGTTCGGCCAGCTTGGACCAGAGGTCGCCGGGATCGGGCGCGACGAGCGTCGACGGGGGGTGCTGCTGGTGGCGCCAGACCCAGGAGCCGTCGCGCCGGCGCAGCGCGTTGTGCAGGATGCCCCTTCGCAGCGACGAGACCGACCTCGTCGGGTTGAAGGCGACCGTGCGTTCGAGCAGGGCGTCGAAGTCGTCGAACGACGCCGGCCCGTTGATGAAGTCCGTGATGTGCTTGGCCTTGTCGTGGTTCACCCCCGGGGTGATGTCGATGAGGACGAGCGAGCTCACGAGGTCGGGCCGCGCGTGGGCGACGAGGATCGCCGTGAGGCCGCCGAGCGACATCCCCACGAGCGCCCGCGGACCGTCGATCAGCTGCTCGAGGGCGATCGCCACGTCGCTGGCGTGGCTCGCGATCGCCGAGGGGCCGTAGGGCGACGCGTCGGAGTGGCCGTGGCCCGGCAGGTCGATCGCGACCAGGGGCCGCTGCAGGGCCAGGGCCACCGTGTCGAAGGTGTGGGCGTTCTGCGCGCCTCCGTGCAGGAGCACGAGCTCGGGGCTCGCGTCGCCCCAGGACAGTCCGCTCAGCTGGCGAAGCCCGTCGACCGCGACGAAGAAGCGCCTCACGCTGGGAATCGGCACGTCCAGCTCCCATTCGCCGAGGTTCTCGGGGAAGAAGGAGAACTCGTCGTAGGAGTAATCGCTCACGCTGGCATCGTAGAAGACGGACGCGGCGCGAGGCGCGCCACCCCCCGGCGACGTCGCACCGCCTCGCTCGTCGACGGGCATCAGGTCGCTCAGGGGTCGCCCAGGCGCCTGCGCGACGGCTCGAGCGGGCCCGGATGCGTCTCGAGATGGCCCAGCAGCTTCGCGAGGCTCGTCTCGGCGACGCCGACGACGCTGTCGGCGGCGCCGTAGTAGAGGTGCAGGGTGTCGCCGTCGTCGCGCAGGACCCAACCGCACGAGAAGACGACGCCGGGGACGTCGCCCGATTGCTCGTAGGGCGCCGAGGGCCCGAGGACCCATTCGCTCGACCTCGCGAGCACCTTGGCCGGGTCATCCTGGTCGAGCATGGCCAGTCCGAGGCGGTAGATCGACCCCGAGGCGGTCTGGTGAACGCCGTGGTAGCAGATCAGCCAGCCGTCCTTGGTCAGCAGCGGCGGGGGACCGAGTCCGATCTTGTTGGCGTCCCAGGCGCTCCCGCGCCGCGCCGCGAGCAGTACGCGCGGTTCACCCCAGTAGTGCAGGTCGGGACTGAACGAGAGCCACACGTGCGTTCCTAAGTCCGGTGTCGCGGGCACCGGGCGGTGGATGAGCGCCCAGCGCCCGTCGAAGGTGGTGGGGAAGAGGGCGGCGTCCTTGTCATCGGCGGGCTGGAGCACGCCGCAGCGTTCCCACGTCATGAAGTCCCGGGTCTTGGCGAGCAGGACCAGCGGACCGTAGGTCGAGTAACCCACGTACACGACGAAGTACTCGTCACCGATCCTGGTGATCCTCGGGTCCTCGATTCCCCAGTGCTCCTCGACCAAATCGAGTTGGCGCGGAAGCGCGCGCTCCGGGTCGATCCTCCAGTTCGTGATGCCGTCGTCGCTGGTCGCCACCACCAACGAGGAGCTGCCGGTGCGGTCCTCGACCCTCAGCAGCAACAAGGTCTGTCCGTCGAATTCGGTGGCGCCGGGGTTGAACACGGCGTTCACGGTGTGCGGGAAGTCCGAGGCGCTGATGATCGGATTGCGATCGTGGCGCTGGAACAACTCTCGAGAGTCGTCGGGCATCATCACTGGTATCCCCTTTTTGGTAGCTTTTCACTTCTACGATTTGAGACCAACTGAGTTGATCGTGCGCTTTGACGTGCGCGAGCCACGGGAGGGCCAGCAAGGTCATGGCGATGAATGTGTTTGACGGCGAGGTCATCGCCAGTCGGCTCCACGACCGGCCCATCGTAGAAGCGGGCTCGGTACCGGGCTACGGAGCGGTCTTCAACGCCGGTCTCTTGCACCACGACGGCGTCTTCCACCTCTTCGCGCGTGGCGTACGCGACGGTTACCGGCTCAATGAGGGGCCGGGCCCGCGGTTCCTCGATTACGTGTCGGACATCCTGGTGTTCACCTCCCGCGACGGCCGCTCCTACGATTTCGCCTACGTGCTGTGCCGCGCGAACACCCTGGGGGTGCACTGCTTCGAGGATCCCCGGGTGCAGCGCGTGCGCAGCGGCGCCGACGAGCGCATCGTCATGACCTATACCAATCTCCCGCCCGACGAGAGCGGACGCCCGTGGCGGATCGGTGCCCACCACCTGTCGTGGGACGGCGTGCGCTTCCACGTCGACGAGGACACCGGCCGGCTGCTCGGACCCCACGACGTGGCCAACAAGGACGCGATCGTCTTCACGCTGGGCGACTCGCGCGTCGCGCTCATCCACCGGATCCACCCCGACATGCAGTTGGCCGTCTTCGACGACCTCGATCACCTGTGGCGCGCGGGTCCCGAGTACTGGGACGCCTACCTGAGCGACCTCGAGTCGCACACGCTGATCCGCCCGGCTCCGGGGGCCCTCGGGATCGGGGCCGGGGCTCCGCCCATCGCGACCGAGGCTGGATTCCTGCTCTTCTTCCACGAGCGTCGCTCCGACGGCGCCTACACCGTCAATCTCGCGCTGCTCGATCAGATGAGCGGACGGGTCATCGGCCAACTGTCCCAGCCTCTCCTCGAGCCCGAGCTCGAGTGGGAACGCCGCGGCGACGTGGACAACGTCATGTTCGTCCAGGGAGCGCACCGCGAAGGGGACCACGTGTACCTGACCTACGGCGCCGCGGATCGGTGCATCGGCGCGGCGACCGCCCGGGTCAGTCATCTGCTCGACGCGTTGCTCGCCGCCTGAAGCGCATTCGTTGGCCGCGACGGCTGGACCTCTCCGGGCGCCGTCGCGCCCTGCGCCGCGATCCGCTGGAGCACGGTCATCGCGGCGACGTAGGCCATGCTCGACTCGGCGCCCTCGTTGCGGTTCACGCCGTCGCACCCGAGCCCGTCGAAGCCCCCGCCGGTGGCTGGATCGAACATCGCCAGGCCGAGGTCGTTGTCGCCGAGGAACCACGAGGCGGCTCGGCGCGCCGAGTCGGCCCAGCGTGCGTCGCCGGTGAGGTCGTGGGCCCTCGCGCACGCCTCGCACATGGCCCACGCCTCGATGGGCTGCTGGTCGAAGGACGGGCGAGTGTCGTTCGGCCCGCGCCCGCCGACCGGGGTGAAGCTGAAGTGGTCGCCGAGGAGTTCTTCGTTCACGAGCCAGTCCAACTGGCCGAGCGCATCGTTCGCCGCCCGTCGGTCCCCTAACGCGTTCGCCACCGCCAGGGCCGCCTCGGGCAGCAGCGCGTTCGCGTAGCTCAGCCGGGGCTCGGGCCAGCGCCATGCGTCGTCCTCGTCCGCGGGTCCAACGAGGTTCGACGCGTCGCGGGCGAGTCGTAGCGCGCCGGGGTGGTCGGGGAAGGCCGCGAGCAAGTCGGCCGCGCCGAGGGCCGCGTAGGCGGTGGCGCGCGGGTACGGCGAGCGGAACGCCGACGCGCGATCGAACAGTTCGAGGGCCCTCGAGCGCACGTGCGGCCACGCCGACCACGCGGCGGCGGTGGCGAGCCCGAGCAGGGCGCGGGCGTTCGCGTCATCGGTCGGCGGGTCGTCGGTCCACTCGCCAGAGGGCCGTTGGCGCAGGCGGAACGTGCCCTCGGCGAGATGGGCCCGTTCGAGGAAGCCGAGGGCTACGTGGGTCAGGCGCGCCGAGTCGGGGTCCCAGGGCAGCCGCGCCGCCACCCGCAGCAGACGCCCGGCGTCGTCGGTGCAGTAGCCAATTTCGCGCCGGGGCTGGTCGAGCAGCGCGTGCTCGAAGATCCCGTTCGCGTCGCAGATCCGCGCCAGGTGGCGCAGCGACGGCGTCGGAGGCGGGAGGTCGTCGTCCGTTCCCACTACACCCCGACCCCGCTCGACGCCATCACCTCAGCTACGAGCGAGCGATAGGCGGCGCCGACGACGGGCCAGTGCAGTTTGGCCGCCTCGCGCAGCGCGCTCCGGGACATCAGCGACGCCAGCCCTGGTTCGTACAGCACGCGGTCCAGGGCGCCGGCCATGGCGTGGAAATCCCCCTGGGGCACAGTCAAGCCCGCCCCGCCCGCGAGCAGTTCCTCGGCGTGAGGGAACTTCGTGGCCACGACCGGCCGGCCAGCCGCGAGGGCCTCGACGAGCACGCCCGAACTCATCTGCTCGGTGCTGTCGTAGGGCAGCAGCACGACGTCGACGCTGCGCACGAGTGCGCGCAGCGACGCCCAGTCCCGGTAGCTGGCGTCGAAGCGCACCATGTCGGTCACCTCGTACGCCGCGCACAGGTCGACCAGCTGACGGCGGTAGCGCTCACCCTCGGCGGCGATCACCTTGGGATGGGTCTGGCCGGCCACGATGTAGGTCGGCGCCGGCGAGCGATCCGCCAGCAGACTGATGGCGGCGATGGCGTGCTCGATGCCCTTGCCGGGGCCGAGCAGCCCCCAGGTGAGGATCGCCGGTCGGGGAATGTCGTCCAGCACCGGTCCGGTGACGTTCGCCACGGCGCCGTGGGGGATGACCTCGACCCGATCGGCGGCGACGTCGTGCATCGCCACCAGGCGCGAACGCGCGGCCACGCTCTGCACGACCGTCATCGACGCGCTCGCGATCACCTCGTCGAGGACGATGCGCTGATGCGGCGAGGGGTTGGTCATGACCGTGTGCAGCACGGCGACCAGCGGCACCCGCACCCGCCTTATCAGCTCCAGCACGGCGTCTCCGTCTCGCCCGGCGAAGAGACCGTACTCGTGCTGGAGAACCACGACGTCGCACGAATTGATGACGTCGAGCGAGCGCCGCAGCGACTCGTCGTCGTTGGCGATCCATTGGGCGGCGACCTCTTCGCTCACCTCGGCCTCGGGACGGTCGAGCACGCGAATGATCCGCACGGACCAGCCCGAGCCCGGGGCGGCGATCGCCGTCGCGACGTTGCTCGTGAAGGTGGCCACCCCGCACGTCGTGGGCGGATACGTGCCCACCATCGCGACCGTGACCGCCGCGTGGTTCGGCGACGACCGCGTCGACCCGTCGACGCCAGAGCCCCGGCCAGGTCCGGCGCTCGAGGGTGCGTTGGGGCGCCGCAACTCTCTCGTTCTCACGAGCGATCCTGGCTTCAACCGGAGCGTTCTGTCCACGAGGTGCCTCCGATCCGGTGATACTTGGATAATCAGTACAAGCCTGCTCCCCAACGACCCCTGAACCCAGAGCCGAAAGTCCCCAATTCGTCACCATATCCCGGTTTCGCGGGTGCCGCTAGGGGTGTGTATTTTGGAACGCAGAGCCTGTTCAGCGCGTACGGCGCGGGGCCATGGACTCGTCGGCGATCGCCCCGATCGCAGTCCGCGGCGAGGTCGATTGGAGGGTCGTGAAGAAGCTCTTTGTCTTTGACCTCGACGGAACCCTCGCCGAGAGCAAGTCACCCGTCAGCGCCGAGGTGCTGGGTCTGGTCTACGACCTCCTGGGTGTCATGAAGGTGGCCATCATCTCTGGAGGCAGCTGGACCCAGTTCGAGCGCCAGTTGCTCGTCCACCTGCCGGTCGGTGATCGGCTCGGGGGCCTCTACCTGCTCCCCACGTGCGGCACGCAGCTCTTCGAGTACCGGGCCAGCTGGTCGAGGGTCTACGTCGAGGCGTTCAGCGCGTCCCAGAGGGACCTGATCGTCAGGTCCCTGGACCGGGCGCTGCGCGAGTCGGGCGTCAAGGTCGAGAGGACCTGGGGTGAGGCCATCGAGGACCGCGGCAGCCAGATCACCCTTTCCGTGCTGGGCCAAGAGGCCCCGTTGTCCGAGAAGGAGACCTGGGACCCCGACTTCGCCAAGCGCCAGAGGATCCTCGCGATCCTCGGACCGCTCCTGGAAGGGTTCTCGGTGCGCATGGGCGGAACCACCTCGATCGACGTGACCAAGCAGGGCGTCGACAAGGCCTACGGCGTCCACAAGCTCCAGGAGCGACTCGGCATCTCGATCAAGGAGACGCTCTTCGCCGGCGACGCGATCTTCGAGGGGGGCAACGACTACCCGGTCCAGTCGGCCGGCGTCGATTCCATTCAGGTTCGTGATCCGATCGAGACGGCGCGGGTGATCCAGACCGCCATCGCGTGCCTCGGCGACGGATCCATCCAGATCACGTCGCCCGGCCGGGTGGCGTGATCTGGGTGACCGCGCGAAAGGGTCGCCTGGCCGTCGGACGCTGCGAGGCGGCTCCGTCGTCACCCGAGGGGCGTACCAACTGGCTCGCCACCGGCCCGCGTACCATGGGATGGGTACCGGTCGTCGTGGGCCGCCCAGATCGATCTCATGTTCGGAATGTTGACAAATGGCTGCTAAGGATGTGTACGTGAATCGACCGACTTTCGTCGTGGTTCTCGCCGCGGGCGAGGGAATGCGCATGCGCTCGGCTCGTCCCAAGCCGTTGCACCACCTGTGCGGGCGACCGATGGTGCTCTACGTCCTCGACGCCACGGCCCAGGAGAAGGCGCGCGCGACGGTCGTCGTCGTGGGCCATGGCGCCACCTGGGTCGAGAAGGCCCTCATCGACCGCGCCCGAGCCGACGTGCACCTAACGTTCGTGGAGCAGACCGAGCAGCTGGGCACCGGGCACGCGGTGTCGGTCGCCCTGACGACGCTCGAGGACGAGGTCGGGATCGACGACGGCGACGTGCTGATCCTGCCCGGCGACACGCCGCTGCTGCGATCGGGCACCGTCAGCGCGCTGCTGGCGCGACACCGTCAGAGCCAGGCCGCGTTGACGGTGCTCACCGCCAACGTGGAGGACCCCACCGGCTACGGGCGGATCGTGCGCGCCAAGGACGGCACCGTGCAGTGCATCGTCGAGCAGCGCGACGCCACGAGCGAGCAGCGAGCGATCCGCGAGGTCAACACCTCGGTCATGGCGGTGCGCGCGAGCCTGCTCGGGCCGGCTCTACGCCGCGTCGACCGCCAGAACTCCCAGCACGAGTACTACCTCACCGACCTGGTCGCCGTGCTGCACGAGGCCGGTCACGTCACCAACGCCGTCATTCTCGAGGACCCGTCCGAGGCCGCGGGCGTGAACGACCGGCTGCAGCTGGCGGGCGCCGAGGCGGTGCTGCGCGCGCGGATCAACGATCGCTGGATGCAGCGCGGGGTCACCATGTGGGACCCGCGGCACACGTACATCGACGCGGACGTGGAGCTCGCCGCGGAGGTCTCGCTGCTGCCTGGCTGCGTGCTGAAGGGCCGGTGCGTCATCGAGCACGGCGCCCAGATCGGCCCGAACGCCAGCCTGACCGACGTCCGGGTCGGCGAGAACACGCTCGTCGGCACCGTGGAGGCCACCAACGCCCGCATCGGCGCCCAGTCCAGGGTCCATTCGTTCGTGGTGTTGGACCCGGGCAGCGAGGTCGGCGACGCCGAGGTTGTCTTGCCTTTCCACCACCGGACCTCGTAGCCAGTTCAGGTGACCTTGTACGCTGGCGCTGTGGAGTCCCTCGCCAAGCGCCGTCTCGTGATCGTCACGGGTCGATGCCATCCCATCCTCGCCCGGGACATCGCCGAGAAGCTCGGCGTCGAGCTGACCGAGGCCAACGTGCGCGAGTTCGCCAACGGCGAGATCCACTGCCGTTTCGACGAATCGATCCGCGGGGCGCACGTCTTCATCGTCCAGACGCACTCGTCGCCGGTGAACGACGCGGTGATGGAGCAGCTGATCATGATCGACGCCGCCAAGCGAGCCTCGGCGCGCAGCATCACCGCGGTGATCCCGAACTACGGCTACGCGCGCCAGGACCGCAAGTCGGCCGGCCGCGAGCCGATCACCGCCAAGCTGATCGCCGACATGCTCCAGACCGCGGGGGCGACCCGCGTGCTCTCAGTCGATTTCCACTCCGGGCAGATTCAGGGCTTCTTCGACATTCCCGTCGACCACCTGGTCGCCGCGCCGGTGCTCGAGGACTACCTCAAGGCCAACGCCAATCCCCACGAGCTCGTTGTCGTCGCCCCCGACGCCGGGCGCGTGAAGGTCGCCGAGCGCTACGCCCAGCACCTGGGCTGCGACCTCGCCCTCGTGCACAAGACCCGTCCGCACGGCACCACCAACATCGCCGAGGCGCGCCACATCGTCGGTGACGTGAACGGGCGCCACTGCGTGCTGATCGACGACATGATCGACACCGCCGGCACGATCGTGGCGGCCTGCGACCTGCTGAAGGCGCACGGGGCCGAGGAGATCTGGGTGATGGCGACCCACGCGGTCTTCTCGCCGCCCGCCGTCGACCGCCTGTTCAACGCCCCGGTCAGCCGCGTCATCGTCACCGACACGCTGCCGCTGCCCCCGGAGCGCCGCTTCGAGAAGCTCGAGATCCTCTCGATCGCCAGCATCGTGGCCAACGCGATTTCGGCCATATTTGAAGACTCTTCGGTCTCGGACATCTTCGGGGGCGAGAACCTGCTTTAGCCCTCCTGGCTCCGCGGGCCCGGCGGGCTAGACTGTTTCTCCTGTGCATCGTCCACGTCGGGACGAGCCAGCCATCCGATAGAGGAGTTTTCATGCCGCAGGTCACGTTGAACGCGTCACTCAGCCGCGACAAGGGATCACGCAGCTCGCGCCGCCTGCGCCAGGCGGGTTCGATCCCGGCCGTCGTCTACGGCGGCGGCGTCGACGCCGTCTCGATCGCGGTGGACGCCAAGGCGTTCCGCACGGCCGTGTCGGGCGATCAGGGCCTCAACTCGCTGATCAATCTCGACGCCGACGGTCAGAAATACCTCGTCATGGCCCGCGAGATCCAGCGTCACCCCGTGCGCGGCACCGTCGCCCACGTCGACTTCCAGGTCGTGGACCCCAACCAGCCGGTCGTGACCGAGGTGCCCCTGCACATCGTCGGCGACGCCGTCGAAGTGCGCCACGCCGACTGGGAAGTCGATCAGCAGATGTTCAGCCTGGAGATCAAGGCCCGTCCCGACCAGATTCCTACGCACATCGAGGTCGACATCTCCGAGCTGAAGACCGGCGACGCGATCCACATCGAGGACCTCGTCCTGGCCAAGGGCGTGGTGGCCCTGGGCGACCCGGCCGCTTCGGTCGTGACGACCCGTCCCGGACGCGTCGCCATCACCGCCGAGACGGCGGAGGAGATTCCCGTCGCCGTCGTCGCCGCCGAGTAGTTCGCGGTGGCGCTTCGGCGCTCACGCGAAGGCGGCCGTCGCGGGAGCCAAAGCGTCCTGGTCATCGTCGGCCTGGCCAACCCCGGCGATGAGTACGCCGGCTCGCGCCACAACGCAGGCGGCGACGCGGTGCGCCTCGTCGCGGCGCGGCGCGGCGCCTCGCTCTCGCTCGAGCGGCGCCAGCGCGCGCTGAGCGCCACGATTCAGACTCCTCGCGGCCCGGTCACCCTCGCGGTCCCCACCACGTTCATGAACGAGTCGGGCGCGGCGATTGCTCCGCTGCTGCGTCGCACGTCGCTCGAGGACCTCAGCCGGCTCGTGATCGTCCACGACGAGCTCGACCTCGAGCCCGGTCGGCTCCAGTTCAAGCAGGGTGGAGGGCTCGCCGGGCACAACGGTCTGCGCTCCATCGCCCAGACGCTGGGCACGAACGAGTTCGCCCGTCTCCGCGTCGGCATCGGGCGACCTCCGAGCAAGGAGCGCGGCGCCGACTACGTGCTCAAGCGTCCCACCGGCGCGCGCAAGTTGGCCCACGCCACCGACGTGTCCAGCGCCGCCGACGCCATCGAAGTACTGCTGGACTATGACTTCGACGACGCCCAGCGCAGGGTGAACGGCGCCCGTGGCTGAGTCGAAGGGACTGGCGCGGGTACTCGAACTGGTCGGACCGTCGCTTCGCGACGCCAACGCGTCGGGATCGTTCACGCCCAGCAACTTCGCGACGCCGCTGGCCGTCGCGGCGTACTGCCTCGAGTCGCCCTTCGTCGTCGCGCTCACCGCCACTTCCACCGAGGCCGAGCAGCTGCGCGACGCGCTGGCGGCCCTGACCGGCGACGACGTGGCCCTCTGGCCCGCCTGGGACACGCACCCCCTCGAGCGGGTCAGTCCCGACGCCGCCGCGATGGCGACGCGCACGCTGCTGCGCTGGCGCCTCAGCCAACGCGCGCACCCGCGCATCGTGGTCGCGTCGGCGAGGTCGATCGCCCAGCTGCTGGCACCCGAGGAGCTGCGTGACCCGATCACTGTGCGCCGAGGCGCGCAGATGAGCCGCGAGGAGTTGATCGAGCGGCTCGCGGGCTCGGGTTACCGGCGCGAGAACCTGGTCGAGCATCGCGCGGAGTTCGCCGTGCGCGGCGGCATCGTCGACGTGTGGCCCGCCCAGGGTGATGACCCGATACGCCTGGACTTCTTCGGCGACGAGATCGAGCGACTCACCACGTTCGACATCGCCAATCAGCGGTCGCTGGCGGACCTGGACGTCGCCGTGGTGGCGTCGGCGCGCGAATGGATCCCCGACGAGAGGACCCGCGCGCGCGCCGAGGAGATGGTGGCCAGCGCGCCGTGGGGTCGGGCGACCTTCGACCGCATCGCCACGGGCCAGCTCTTCGACGGAATGGAAGGCTGGATGGCGCTGTTCGTCGACGAGCCCCGGACGCTGCTCGACGAGGCCCGTGGGGCCACCCTGGTGGTGGTCGAGCCCGACCGGGTGCGCCGCCGGCTCGAGGAGCTGCTCGACGAGGAGCGCGAGCTCACCAACGCCGTGGGCGCCACCTGGCAGGCCACGTCGGAGGTACCGCTGCTGCACGCCTCGTGGGGCGAGGTGGTCGAGGGTCGCATCGACGTCGCCCTCGAGGGGTCGGCGGGCGGGCTCTCGGGCGGGTCGCTCGGCCTCACGTCGCCGCCGGTCGTCCAGGGCGACGCGTCGCGAATCGCCGCGCAGGTGCGCAACTGGTCGCCGCGGCGCCGGGGAGTGGTGCTCACGTCCAACCCCGCCGCCGTCGAGCGGATGGCCGAGCAGCTGCGCGGCGAGGGGCTCGACGTCTCGACCGATCCCGACAAGTTGCTCGAGGTCCGCCTGAGCGTCCTCGAGAGCTCGCTGCCCTCGGGCTTCAGCCTCGACAGTCCCGAGATCGTCGTGTGGAGCGAGAGCGACCTCACGGGTCGGCGCAGCGTGCACCGGGTCGCGCGCACGAGGGCGCGCAACGTCGACGGCTTCTTCGACGACCTGGCCGTGGGCAGCTACGTCGTGCACCGCCAGCACGGAGTGGCAAGGTTCTCGGGCACCACCACGCGCTCGATCAACGGGACGACCCGCGACTACCTCATCCTGGAGTTCAAGGACGGCCGCAGCTACTGGCCGACCGAGCAGATCGACGCGCTCACGCCGTACTCGGGAGGCGACGCGCCGGCGCTGTCGCGCATGGGCGGGGTCGAGTGGCAGAAGACCCGCGCCAAGGCCCGCGCCGCGGCCTTCCTGGTGGCCCAGGACCTCGTCGACCTCTACCGGCAGCGCACCGTCGCGGTCGGCCACGCCTTCGCTCCCGACACCGCGTGGCAGCGTGAGATGGAGGACCTGTTCCCCTACACCCTGACCGCGGACCAGGCCACGGCCATCGACGACGTCAAGGCCGACATGGAGATGGCGCGCCCGATGGACCGACTCATCTGCGCCGACGTCGGCTTCGGCAAGACCGAGATCGCGCTGCGCGCCGTCTTCAAGGCGGTCCAGGACAACAAGCAGGCTGCGGTGCTGGTGCCCACGACGCTCCTGGCGAGCCAGCACTTCGCCACCTTGAGCGAACGCTTCGCGGGGTTCCCCGTGAAGGTGGCCCTGCTGAGCCGTTTCGTCGACGAGGCCGAGGCCCGCGAGACGCTGCGGGGGCTCCAGGACGGGACCGTCGACGTGGTCATCGGGACGCACCGGCTCCTGTCCGAGAACGTGAAGTTCAAGGACCTGGGCCTGCTGGTGGTCGACGAGGAGCAGCGCTTCGGCGTCAGCCACAAGGAGGCGATCAAGTCGCGCACCATCGGCGTCGACGTGCTGACCCTGAGCGCGAGCCCCATCCCGCGCACGCTGGAGATGGCCTTCGCCGGCATCCGCGATCTCTCGATGGTCACGACGCCGCCCGCCGACCGGCGTCCGATACTGACCCACGTGGGCGAGTACAACGAGGCCGCCGTCGTCGAGGCGGTGCGCCGCGAGCTGCTGCGCGAGGGCCAGGTCTTCTTCGTGCACAATCGTGTCGCCGACATCGACCAGGTCGCCCGGCGCCTCGGCCAGCTCGTTCCCGACGCGCGCATCGCGGTGGCGCACGGTCAGATGGACGAGGGCACGCTCGAGCGGGTCATGATCGACTTCTGGGAGCGGCGCTTCGACGTGCTCGTGTGCACCACCATCGTCGAGTCGGGCATCGACCTGCCCTCGGTGAACACGCTGATCGTGGACCGCGCCGAGCGCCTCGGGCTCGGCCAGATGCACCAGCTGCGCGGGCGCGTCGGGCGAAGCGGCCAGCGCGCCTACGCCTACCTCTTCCACCCGGCCGACCAGGTCCTCTCCGAGACGGCCTTCGAGAGGCTGCGCACCATCGGCGACAACACCGCGCTCGGCAGCGGATTCAAGATCGCCATGCGCGACCTGGAGATCCGCGGCGCGGGCAACCTGCTCGGACACGACCAGTCCGGTCCCGTCGCGGCGGTGGGCTACGACCTCTACGTCCAGCTCGTCGCCGAGGCGGTCGCCGACGCCAAGGGCTTCGTTCCACCCGAGGTGGTCACCGTGAACCTCGACGTGCCCGGCGAGGCGCACCTGCCCAAGGACTACGTGACGGCCGACGACGCGCGCCTCGAGGCCTACCGCCACCTCGCGGGCGTCACCACCCTCGACGAGCTGGCTGACCTGCGAGAGGAGTGGCAGGACCGCTACGGAGCGCTGCCCGCGCCGGCCCAGGGGCTGCTGGAGCTCAGCGAGCTGCGCCTCTCGTGCCTCGAGCTGGGAATCACGTCGGTGTCGGTGCTTGCGGCCAAGGTCGGCGTACGCTCCAAGCCGGTGATCAAGGTCGGTCCGCTCGACCTGACGCTGAGCCAGCAGCTGCGCCTGCGCCGGCGCCACGGTTCGCGGGCGTACACCGAGGTCACCAAGGAGCTGCGGATCGAAGTCGAGAACGCGGACGCGTCGCCCCGGGCGATCCTGACGCTCCTCGGCGAACTGGTGGCCGTGGCGAGCCAGTAGCGCGCACTCGGTAGCATGGAACGGTGCGTCGAATCGTTGTCCTTCTCGTCCTTGCCCTGGTTGCAGCCGCGGCCTTCGGGCTCAGCAGCGCCTCGTCGGGGCTCAGCGTGAACGGGGCGTCGGTCTCCGCCAACACCTTTCGCACCGAGCTCACGGCGATCTCGTCGACCCCGGCGATCGACTGCTACATCACCTCGCTCGATCCGGTGAGCTACGCGCCCGGCGCCGGCGGAGCCACGATGGCCGCCGCCGGAGCGGCGGCGTGGGCCAACCTTCGCATCGAGGGGATCGCCATCGTCCAGTACGTGACCGATTACCTGAAGTTCCACGCGACCCCCGCGGCGCTGGCCCAGGCCAGGTCGTCGCTCGAAGGCGAGATGACCCAGTCGGCCGCCGCCGCCTCGTACCGCTGCCCCGCGTCGTCGGACAAGGCCCTCGCCGAGATGCCCGCCGAGATGCGCAGCTCCGAGATCGTCGCCCAGGCCGCGTCGCTCTACCTCGTGAGCAAGCTCAACTCGACCATCCCGCTCACGACGGCGTCGATGAGGACGTACTTCGCCGCGCACGCGTCGAGCTACGACACCCTCTGCGTGAGCATCGCGCTCGTCGCCCCCGCCCAGCTCGCCGCCTTCGCCGCCGCGCGCTCGAAGGGCGAGTCCGTCGCCGCGCTGGCCGCACAGTTCTCCTCCGACGCCTCCAAGTCCAAGGGCGGCGCCTACGGCTGCTACGCGCCGACGTCGACGTCCTTCGCCAGCGTGCGCGCCGACGTGGGAACGACCAAGCTGGACACCTTCCCCGCGACTCCGCAGTACATCTCCTACAACAACTCGACCTACGCGCTGTTCGTCGCGCCGACCAAGCGCGTACCGGCGACCTTCGTCCAAGCCGCCAGCCTGGTGCTCGCCGACCTGAAGACCATCAACGCGACCAAGGCCAACACGCAGAAGGAGAGAATCCTCTACGACTACACCAGCGTCGCGGTCGATCCCGCGTTCGGTCGATGGGGCCTCAACACGACGGGACCGACGGTGTTCGTTCCCGCTATTCCCGCGACCGGTGACGTGAACTCCTCCAAGTCACTGACGTCGTCGAGCACCACCCCCTATAAGTGAGCCTGCCGGTCGTTCGCGTCGTCGGGCTGGGCCCGGGGGACGCTGACCTGGTGACCCAGCGCACGCTGAGGCTCATCGCAGCCGCCACGGTGGTGCGCCTGCGCACCCGCGTGCACCCGGCCGCCGCCGGGCTCGACGACGTCGAGAGCTACGACGACTGGTACGAGCGGGCCGCCTCGTTCGAGGAGCTCTACGAGGCGATCGCGGCCGACCTGGCGACGCTCGCGAGCACCTCGCCGAGCGGAGAGGTGCTCTACGTGGTGCCGGGCTCGCCGGTCGTGGCCGAGCGCACCGTGGAGCTCGTCCGCGCCCGCGACGACGTGCGCACCGTCACCGAGCCCGCCGTCTCGGTGATCGACGTGGCGTGCGCCGCGTTGGGCCGCGACCCCATGACGGCCGGGCTGCGGGTGCTCGACGCGCTCGCCTCGAGCGAGCCCTTGCGCGGCCCGGGCCCGCTGCTGGTGCTCCAGACCTACGCGCCCGAGGTGCTCGCCACCGTGGCGAGCCGGTTGCCCGCGGCGACCACGGTCACGGTCCTGCACCACCTGGGGCTCGACGATCAGACGATCGTGCAGTTGCCCGCGCGCGAGCTCGCCTCGTTCGCCGCGGCCGACCACCTGACGTCGATCTGGATTGACGAGCTGAGGACCGCGGGCCAGGCGACCGACGACCTCGTGGACTTCACGCGCGTGCTGCGCGCGCGGTGCCCCTGGGACCAGGAGCAGACCCACGCCTCGCTCACCCGGCACCTGCTCGAGGAGGCCTACGAGGTGCTCGACGCCCTCGAGACGCTCGTGAGGGTCGAGACCCAGGCGCACCGGGGCGACCCGGCCGTCGTGCACGTGCAAGAGGAGCTCGGCGACCTGCTCTTCCAGATAATCTTCCACGCCGAGCTGGGCGACGAGGAGGACCTCTTCGACTTCGTGACGATCGCCGACGCGGTGCGGGTGAAGCTGACCGGCCGCCACCCCCACGTGTTCGGTGACGTGACGGTGGTCGATTCCAACGACGTCGCCTCGAGGTGGGAGGTGCTGAAGCGCGAGGAGAAGGGACGCGAGAGCGTCACCGACGGAATCGCGTGGCAGCTCCCGGCGCTCACCCTCTACTCGAAGCTCCTGCGCAAGGCGCACCAGGTCGGCCTCGAGGTCCCCGACGCGCCCGAGGCCCGCGACGCGGCGACCCGCGCGCTTCGCGCGCTGACGTTCGACGCGGCCGCCGCGGACGACGCGCGCTCGACCTCGGACGCGCCGGCGTCCTGGGGCGACGCGCTCAGCGCGGTGCTCAGCGCCGCCCAGTGGTCGGGCGTCGACCTCGAGGGAGTCCTTCGCCAGCGCGCCCAGCGCCTGGCCGACGAAATTCGCCGCGTCGAGGCCCGCGATCAGGGGTAATTCCTTCTCCTAGTAGCCTGGAGGCCGTAACCAGAGGAGAAAACGTCATGAGCGCGATTGAAGTTGTCCTAGGCCGCCAGATCCTGGACTCCCGTGGCAATCCCACGGTCGAGGCGGAAGTGCACCTTGAGTCGGGAGCGTTCGGCCGGGCCGCGTCGCCCTCGGGCGCATCGACCGGGACGCGCGAGGCGGTGGAACTTCGCGACGGGGGCTCCGAGTGGGGCGGCAAGGGTGTTCGAACCGCCGTCGACAACGTGAACGGCGAGATCAGCGACGTCCTCGAGGGCTACGACGCGTGCGACCAGCGCGCGATCGACTTCGCGATGATCGACCTGGACGGCACCGAGAACAAGGGCCGTCTGGGAGCCAACGCCATCCTGGCCGTCTCCATCGCCACCGCGAAGGCCGCGGCGATGGAGAGCGAGCTGCCGCTGTTCCAGTACATCGGCGGAGTGAACGCCCACGTGCTGCCGGTGCCGATGTTCAACGTCGTCAACGGCGGGGTGCACGCGAAGAACTCGATCGACTTCCAGGAGTTCATGGTCATGCCGATCGGCGCCGCGACGTTCTCCGAGGCCCTGCAGTGGGGCACCGAGACGTACCACGCGCTGAAGGACGTGTTCGCCAAGCGCGGACTCTCGACCGCGGTCGGCGACGAGGGAGGCTTCGCGCCGGACCTGCCCGACAACGAGGCGGCCGTCAAGGTCCTCATCGAGGCCATCGAGGCGACGGGGCGCACGCCGGGCCGCGACGTCGCGATCGCCCTGGACCCGGCGGCGAGCGAGCTCTACCGCGACGGGTCGTACCACCTCGACGGCGAGGGGCGGGTCCTCACCAGCCTCGAGATGGTCGACTACTGGGCCGACCTCTGTAGCCGCTACCCGATCGTCTCGCTCGAGGACGGCATGGCCGAGCAGGACTGGGACGGCTGGGCGACTCTTACCAAGCGCCTCGGCGCGCAGCTCCAGCTGGTGGGCGACGACAACTTCGTGACGAACTCCTCGCTGCTCCAGAAGGGGATCGACCTGGGGGTGGCGAACTCCGTCCTGATCAAGCTGAACCAGATCGGCACCCTGAGCGAGACCCTGGACACCATCCGCCTGGCGAGCATCAACCGCTACAGCACGGTGATCTCGCACCGTTCGGGCGAGACCGAGGACGTGACCATCGCCGACCTCGCGGTGGCGACCAACGCCGGCCAGATGAAGAGCGGCGCCCCGGCACGTTCCGAGCGCGTGGCGAAGTACAATCAACTGTTGAGACTCGAGGAACAGCTCGGGGATCAGGCCCGTTTTCTTGGTGCAACGTCTTTGTCGGGGGCGGCAGGTGTCAGCTACACATAACGTTCAAGTTCATCAGCACAACCAGTGGATGCTCCCGCTCGCGGTGGTCACCGCGGTCGTCATGCTCTGCGCCTGGTTCCCCCTGAGCGCCCTCTGGCACCAGCAGAGCGTGATCGACGAGACCGGCGCGCAGATCGCCGCTCTCAACCAGCAGGACCGCGCGCTGCAGGTCCAGTCCAAGTCGGTGTCCTCGGCGGCCCAGGCCGCGCTGCTGGCGCGCGAGCAGTACCAGCTGGTCTCTCGCGGCCAGAGCCTCATCCAGGTGCTCCCGGGCGACAGCGCGGGCCAGGTCGCGGCGAACACCGGCGACCCGGGAATCGCGCCGCTCGTCGCGCCCTCGTCGATCACCTCGCTGTCGAGCGGCACGACGGCGACGCGCCCGCTGGCGCACGGGGCTTCGAACAGTTTCGTCTCGCGCTTCGTGCGCACCCTCGAGTTCTGGCGTTGAGCACCTTCCGTGACGCGCCGCCCGACGAACTCGCCGCGCTAGGCCAGCTCCTGGGCCGACCGCTGGCGGGTCGCTGCTGGGTCGTGGTGCGCCGACTCGACGGCCGACCCGTGGTCATCGAGAACGAGCCGCACCTGAGAGACGGCACGCCGATGCCGACCCTCTACTGGCTGGTCGACCCGGAGCTGAACGACGCCGTCAGCCGCCTCGAGGGCGAAGGCGGGGTGCACCGCTTCGAGGGCCTCGTCGATCCCGATCACCTTCAGCGCACGCACGACGAGTACGCCAAGCGCCGCCTCGAGGCGACGGTGCGTGTCGGGCCGCCCCAGGCCGCGGGCGGGGTGGGCGGCACCCGCACCGGCGTCAAGTGCCTTCACGCGCACCTCGCGAACTTCCTGGTGGGAAATGATGATCCGGTGGGAGCGCTGGTCGCGTCGAGCGTGGGGACGCCGGATCTGAAGGTCGAGAGCGGCCGTGACTGACGTCGTCGCCGTGCTCGACTGCGGATCGAACTCGACCCGGCTGCTGCTGGCGAGCGCGTCTCGCGGAGTGCTGCGCCGCGAGATGCGCATCACGCGCCTCAGCCAGGGCGTCGACGCATCGGGCACGCTCGCCGCGCCGGCCCTCGCGCGCAGCTACGCGGTGCTGGACGAGTACCGCGGGTTCATGGACGAGGCGGGCGCGCAGCGCGGACTGCTCGTGGCGACCTCGGCGGTTCGCGACGCGAGCAACGGCGAGGAGTTCCTCCTCGAGGCGCGCCGGATCTCGGGCGTGGACAGCGAGATCTTGAGCGGCACCCAGGAAGCGACGTACTCCTACGCGGGCGCCACCGTCGGGCTCGAGCCCTCCGGCGCCACCACGGTGATCCTCGACATCGGCGGCGGCTCGACCGAGATGGCGATGGTCCGTGACGGCGCCCTGGTCAGCTACTCGATGCAGCTGGGCTGCGTGCGCGTGACCGAACGGGCCCTGGGGCGCGGCGTGGTCACGCCGGCGAGCGAGGCGGCGGCCCGGGCCATGATCGAGTCCGAGCTCGACCTCGCCTTCTCGGCCGTGCCCGCGTTCGCGCAGGTGGCGCCAAACGTCCGTCTCGTCGGGCTGGCGGGCACGGTGTCGACCCTGGCGGCGCTGGACGCGGGACTGGCCACCTACGACCGCGCCGCGGTGCACCATCGACACCTCTCGCGCCGAACCGTCGAGCGGTGGCGCGACCAGCTCGGCGCAGAGACGCCCGAAGTGCGCCTCACCCACCCGGGGATGGTGCCGGGCCGCGAGGACGTGCTGGCGGCGGGCCTCCACATCCTCGACGCGGTCATGGCCCGGTTCGGCGTCGAGGAGCTCCTGAGCAGTGAAAACGACATCCTCGACGGCATCGCGGCGTCGTTGCTGAGGGGCGACCGTGCGTAAGGCGCGCGTACCTGCCACGATGGAGTGGTGAGGACCGCCCAATGGTGACCACGCGAAGCTCGATCTACTCGCCGATAACCCTGCACGGGCGCAGGGTGCTCCTGCGCACGCTCAACGAGCAGGACTACGAGGGCTGGCACGAGGTCCGCTCACGATGCCAGGACTGGCTGCTCAAGTGGGAGCCCCGGTCCGCGCACTCGACGCACCTGGCCGAGGACCAGCGCAGCTTCATGAGCCGCTGCGCCATCCGCGAGCGCGAGCGCCAGATCGGCACCGCGTTCGGCTTCGGGATCTTCCTCGGGGGCCGGTTCATCGGCGAGATCACCTTGTCGTCGATCCAGCGCGGCCCGCTGCAGTCGGCCTACATCGGCTACTGGATCGACGAGGCCGTCGCCGGCCAGGGCCTGATGCCCGAAGCGGTGGTGACGATACTGCAGTACGCGTTCGAATCGCTTCGCCTGCACCGCGTCGAGATCAACATCATCCCGCGCAACGCCGCGTCGCGCCGGGTCGTCGAGAAGCTGGGACTGCGCTGCGAGGGGATCGCCGAGCGGTACCTGGAGATCGACGGCGCGTGGGAGGACCACGCACGCTACGCGATCACCGCCGAGGAGTGGGGCGACTGCGCCCCGGAGCTCGTGGCGAACTGGCTGCTGCCGCGCCAGGATTAGACCGCTTCGTAGGAACGCGCGCGAAGTTCGTCCAGTCCCGCAGTGGCGAGCTTGCCGCCGAGCGCGTTGGCGATGGAGAGCCCGGCCAGCGAACCGTCGCGCGGCAGGACGAGCAGGGCGTCGCGCTCGGCGCGCGCCACGACGAGCCCCTGGATCCGGACCTGGCGTGCGGCCTCTGCGATCGCGCCAGGGTCGACGTCGGGCGCGAGCTCGACGACCGGGTTCACGTACTTCGCGCGGGCGAGCCCGCGCAGCTCGCGGATCATGGCGAGCGAGTCGCGCCCGACCCTCACCTGGGAGCCCCCGACGTCGTCCCACGTGACGTGGATCGGATTCACGCTCAGCCCGAGCTGGTTGGCGAGGAAGAGCACCTCGGCGTCGGCGGCGTAGCCGTTGATCGTCCCGAGCAGCCCGAGTATCCTCGCCGGGCCTCGCTGGAAGCCCTTGCAGCCGCACTGCGTATCGCGCAGCGCCGAGCCGGTGTAGTGGCGTACCAGCTGGCTGAAGACGCCGCCGGCCATGGTGCGAAGCGCCGAGTCGTACTCGATGTGGCCGTGCACGACCCTCGAGCCGGGCACGAGGTTCGACGTCGCGAGTGCGGCCACGATCTCGGGGAAGTGGCGGGGGTCGATCGACATGTCGGCGTCGGCCGCGATGACGTACGACCCGGTCGCCAGCGCGATGCCGAGGCGAACGGCCGCGCCCTTGCCCAGGTTGGTGGGCTGCTGCACGAAGAGGGCGTGGGGCAGATGCCCGTAGAGGTCGTGGGCGACGCGCAGGGTCTCGTCGCTCGATCCGTCGTCGATGACGATGACCTCGGTGACGCTCGGGTCCATCTCCTTCAGAACCGGGGCCAGGCGCGCGAAACCGGCGCCGAGCCGCTTCGCTTCGTTGTGGGCGGGGATGACGATCGAGGTTCGGGCGGCCACGTCGTGCCTAGGGCCGGGCGGCGCCGATGAGCCCGAACGTGAAGAGCGGCTCGAAGCCCACGTTGGTCCCGGTGTGGGCCGCCGCGATGATCGTGTTCTTGCCGTAGGGGCCGCTGCCGGCGTACATGACGACGTGGTCGACCGCGTGGTCGTCGTCGAGGTTGTAGTAAAAGAGCAGGTCACCGGGCTGAAGATCGCTCAGCGGCACGTGGTGCAGTGCGGGCCACTGGCTTTCGGTGGTGCGCGGGATGGAGATCCCCGCCTTCTCCCAGGCCCACTGGACGAGGCCCGAGCAGTCGAAGCCCACGCCCGGCGTCTCGCCGCCCCAGACGTAGGGAACGCCGATCTGGTGCTCGGCGAATTGCAGCGCGAGGTTGCCCTGGGCGGACCCCGCGACCTCGATGATCGCCGGAGGCGTGGCGGCGGCGATGGCCGACAGCACCTCGTTCGCGGCGACGGTGCCGCCCACGGCCGTGGCGGCGACGACGGCCTGCTCCTCGCCGGCGATATCGCGAACCCTCGCGTCGGCGGCTCCCACCTGGATCTCGTAGTTGATGATCTCGACCCTCAGCTTGCGGGTCACCGCCGTGAGGGTCGCCTGGGTCGCGTTCTCGTTGCGGACATTCTGGGCGAGCAGCGACTGCATGGCGTAGGTCTGCTGCTGGGCCCTTGATCGCTGCTGGGCGACCTTGGCGATCGTCTCGTCCAGGGACTTCTTCTGGGACTGGTACAGATTCCTGATCTGGGTGAGGTTGCCGAGAACCTGCTCCTCGTAGACGTTGCGGGCGTCGCTCTTGGTGACGTCCTGGTCGAACAGGGCCAGGATCTGGGCGTCGGCGGCGCCCAGGACGTAGGCCTTGACCACGGCGGACACCATCTTCTTTTCAGTGACCGCGATCACCACGCGCTTCTGGGCCTCCTGGGAGTCGAGGCGGACGATGTCGGTCTGATCGGTCTGGAGCATGGCCTTATCGGCGTCGTACTCGTTGGCCGTGGTCTCGCTGAACTGCTCCTGGTGCGAGAGCGTGGCCGACAGCTGCGCGATCTCGGCCTGGGTCTGGGCGATGGTCTGAGCCTGGGCGGCGGAGGGCACCAGCACCGTCGAAAACACCAAGGCGGCGGTCAAAGCTAGGAGCGGAGTTGATCGAGTCGTGCCCCGACGACGCACGCGAATCATAAAGCCAGCCTAGTTAACCCACATGAGAAGTTAGGGCAGCTTCCGAACTCTTAACTTTGCGTTAGCGTTACTTTGCGGCACTCGCGTGGGGGCGTAGCCCAATTGGCAGAGGCAAGGCGCTTAAACCGCCTCCAGTGAGGGTTCGAGTCCCTCCGCCCCTACGCGGTTCGTTGGCCGGTCCGATTCTTTAGTAGCGTGGCTCGCGTGGCTAAGAGTGCGTCGGGTAAATGGGTAAGCAGGGTCGGGGCGACCGGAGGCGGGAAAGCCTACAAGAAGACTCGGCCGGGTAACTACTACGGAGTACTGGCCATCATCGTGATCCTGGGACTCCTGGCGACCGTGCTGGCCCGCTACGACTATCAGCACCCCGCCAAGGCCGCCACGGGCGTCGCCCCGCGCGTGGGCACCACCTGGTACGCCGCGCTCTCGATCCAGGACTGCGGAAAGAACCTCCCGTTCCTCAACGCCGACCCCACCTACAAGGGCGGCTTCATCGTCGAGAAGTCCAACGTCATCCGGATCAGCCCCGTCTCGGCCGCTGACTCGGGCAACAACGCCACCGTTTCGCAGTTCGCCGCCGAGTTCCCGGGTCTGCTCGCGAGCTCGACCGAACTGGCGCTCCCCAACGCGACCGGCGTCACCGTCGCCAAGACCACCTACAAGAACGGCGAGATCTGTCCCGCGAATTCCAAGTACGCCGGCCAGAAGGGCCAGGTCTCCTACGCCTACTGGAAGTACGGCCAGACCAAGCCGACGATCACGACGAATCCCGCGTCCATCAAGTTCGCGGAGTACATGAGCGTGACCATGGCTTTCGATCCGGCGGGCGTCAAGCCCACTATCCCCGAAGCGGCGACCCTGGACGCGATGCAGGTCGCCGGTGCGGCGCCCGCGACGACGACGACGTTGCCGGTGACCACGACCACGGCGACGAAGTCCGCGTCGACCACGACAACCACGAAGAGCAAGGCCGCGACCACCACCACGGCTCCCAAGGGCTGAGCTTGAAGTCGATCATCCTGGTCGGCGGCGAGGGGACGCGCCTTCGTCCCTTGACCTACGAGACGCCCAAGCAGATGCTTCCCCTGGTGGGAGTGCCGATGATCGAATGCGTGCTCAAGTCGCTCGCGGTCCACGGCGTGACCAGCGCGGTGCTGTCGCTCGGTTACCTGCCCGACCGGTTCATCAGCGCCTACCCCGACAACGTGATCGCCGGGGTGAGGGTGACCTACGCCATTGAGCCCGAACCGCTCGACACCGCCGGGGCGATCCGCTTCGCCGCCCAGCACGCCGGCATCAACGAGACCTTCCTGGTGGTCAACGGCGACGTACTGACCGACCTCGACGTCACCGCGCTGCTGGGGTTCCACCGCGATCACGGCGCAGAGGCGACCATCGCGCTGCATCGCGTCGAGGACCCGTCGCTCTTCGGCGTCGTGTCGACCGCGCCCGACGGACGGGTGATCGCGTTCGTGGAGAAGCCGCCGCCGGGCGAGGCCCCGACGAACCTGATCAACGCCGGAACCTACGTCTTCGAGCCCAGCGTGATCGGACGAATCGCTCCCGGCGGACGCGTCAGCGTCGAGCGCGAGACCTTCCCGGCCCTGGCCGAGGCGGGCAAGCTCTTCGCCATGACCGACGACGCCTACTGGCTCGACACCGGCACCCCCGAGGCCTACCTGCGGGCCAACTTCGACATCCTGAACGACCGCGACGGCCGTGCGCGCCCCGAGGGCGCGGCGGCCGGCTCGTGGTGCCACCCCACGGCCACCATCGACGCCAGCGCCACGCTCGTCAACGCCGTCGTCGACGCCGGCTGCTGCGTCGGCGCGAACGTCGTGCTGGAGAACGTCGTGCTGATGCCCGGAGCCGTGATCGAGGAGGGTTCTCGCATCAGCTGGTCGATCATCGGCCCCGAAGCGGTCATCGGAAGCTTCTCCACGCTCGGCGCGATCTGCGTGGTCGGTGCCAAGCAGCACGTCACGCGCCAGTCGTCGTTGTCGGGCGACGTCCGTCTCGGCGGGGACTGACTAGCGAAAGAGGTCGTCGTTCGCCGAGCGCACGATGTCCCCGGCCACCGAGCCTTCACCGAAGTACGAGTCGTCCAGGCCCCGCAGGAGCGCGAACGGGGTGCCCTGCGCCTTGCCCAGCACCAGGTTGGCCGCCCCGGCGATCTCGTCGACGATGGCTACCTCGGTCGCTTCGAGCAGCCGACCGTTGGCGTCGGTGGTGCCGCGCAGGTCGAGGATCGGCTTCAGGCCGGCCGAGCCCAGCGCCACGTCGGTGACACCGTTGCGCCACGTTCGCCCGAAGGTGTCGGTCACGACCACGGCCACCTCGACGTCGCATCGCCGGCGCACCTCGCCGCGAAATCGCCTGGCGGAGCGGTCGGGGTCCTTGGGTAGCAGCACGGCCGTTCCTCGGTCCGTGTTCGAAAGGTCGATCCCGGCGTTGGCGTTGATGAAGCCGTGGGCGGTCTCGGTGATGCGCAGCGTGCCGCGCCGGCGAAGGACGCGGGTGGACTCGCGCTCGATCAGGGCCACCTTGTGCTCGTCGGTTCCGTCGAAGGCCACGACCTGGCCCTCGGACTTCGAGACGACCTTGCTGGTGACCACGATGAGGTCGTGGCGGGCGAGGGTCTCGCCGCAGGCGCCGAGCGCGTCGAGAAAGAGCGTGACGAGGTCGTCGCCTTCGCCGACCGCTCCGACGCCGCGCAGGGGAATCACGCGAAGCTCGTTCACGACAGCACCGCCTCGCCCAGGCGCCGCGCGTTCTCGGGGGACGACATGATGGTGGTGGTCACGTGCACGTTGATACCACGTTCGCGCACTGCGGTGGCCAGTTCGGCGTCGGCCTGGTCGATCACCAGCGTTCCGATGAGTCCGCGGTAGTAGTGCGCGACGCCCACGCACGAGACGTCGTGGCCGAGCTCGGCGAGCAGGCGGTCGGCGGGACCCTTCACGGCGGCGCCGGCGATGATGGGCGAGACGGCCACGACGTCGGCGTGGCGATCCTCGAGGATGGCCCGGATCCCCGGGACCTGGAGGATCGGCTCGATCGAGATGAGCGGATTCGAGGGGGCGATCACGATGCGCGAGCACGTGCGAAGCGCGTCGAGCACCTCGGGCGCCGCCACGGCGCGCTCGGCGCCGTCGAAGGAGATGGCGCTCACCTCGATGCCGTGGCGATGGCGCACGAAGTACTCCTGGAAGCTGAGCCGTCCCACCTCGGTGTCGAACATCGTCGCGACCTCGTCGTTCGTGACGGGCAGGAGCCGCACGGCGACGCCCCAGTGCTCGCACAGCTCACGCGCAACGTCGCTCTTGGTGGCGCCCTCGGCGAGGCGCTGGGTCCGGTACAGGTGGGTGGCCAGGTCCCGGTCGCCGAGACGGAACCACGCCTCTCCGCCGAGGTCCTCGAGCGCGTCCATCACGCGCCAGGACTCGCCGCGCAGCCCCCAGCTCAGCTTGTCGTTGTTGAGTCCCGCCAGCGTGTAGGTGATCGTATCGAGATCGGGACAGATGGTGAGCCCATGCAGGACCAGGTCGTCGCCGACGTTCACGACGGCGGTTATCTCGCTCGGCTCCATGACCATGCTCAGGGCGCCGAGCAGCCGCGCCGCGCCGACGCCACCACTGAGAACGGTTATCACTCTCGAAACCTTAGAGGGCTTGGGTAACATCGAGTGGTGAGCGATACCTCGTTGGTTGAAGGCTGGCCCGCCGGCTCGAGCGCCGTGGTCTTTCGCGTGAACGCGGGAATGGTCGAGCGCGTCGCCGAGGCCGGCGACCTCGGCGTCGAGCGCGAGTGGGCCTCGGTGTCCAAGATGGCCGTGTCCCTGGCCTTCGGCGTAGAGGTCGACTGGGGGCTGCACCGCTTTGACGAGCAGCTCGGTCCGCGCGGCGCGACGCTCGCGCACCTGCTCTCGCACTCCAGCGGGCTCGGCCTCGAGGAGGTCGACCCGGTGAGTGAGGTCGGGACCAAGCGGGTCTACTCGAACTACGCAGTCGACTACGCGGTCCAGGCGATCGTCGGGGAGAACGACCCGGCGAACTGGCTCGATGGTCGCGTCTTTCAATCCTTCGGGATGAGCACCACCCGTCTCGAGGGGCGCGCGTCGTCGGGCGTGGTCGGCTCGACCGAGGACCTGCTCAGGCTCGCCGTGGCGTGGCTGCGTCTGGACGGGCTGGCCAAGGACACGCGCGACCGCCTGATCACCCCGTTCCTTCCCCAGCTCAGCGGCGTTGTTCCGGGATTCGGGAGGTTCACTCCGTGTCCCTGGGGGCTCGGTCCCGAGGTCCGCGGCCAGAAGCAGCACTGGATGGGCGACTGGTCCGAGGCCAGCTTCGGCCACTTCGGCCAGAGCGGCGCCATGATGCTGCTCGACGCCGACGAGCAGATCGGGATCGTGGCGACCAGCACCGAGCCGTTCGGAGCGTGGGCGCACGAGCTGTGGCCCCGATGGACCAGTGCGATGCGCCGGCTGGCCATCGCCCGTGACTAGTCCGCGCAGGCTGCGGGTCGGACTGGACCTCGACGGTTCACTCGAGTCGCTCGGCAACTCCATGACGGACCTCGCCGACGCGCTCACCGAGATGGGCGAGTGCGACCTGGTGCGCTTCCGCACCCTTGGCTCGAAGGCGACGTCCAGCGAGATCCGCGTTCGACAGCGGGCACTGTGGGCACCGCTGTGGCGGCGCGGCCTCGGGCGTTCGCTCGATGGCCTGCTCCCGCCGGTCGACGTCGTGCACGTGGCCGGACTGGCGACGCCGCCGACCGGCAAGACGCCGCTCGTGATCTCGGTCGACGACCTGAGGGCGCTGCGCGAGGAAACGAACATCCACCAGCGTGTGGTCCAGCTGCGCCGGGCGGCCAGGCGCGGAGCCACGCTCGTGGCGTCGAGCCGCACCGCGAGCCACGAGGTCCAAGACGTCCTCGGCGTCCAGCGCAGCCAGGTCGTGGTCGTGCCGCCCGCCGTGCCGACCGTCGCGGCGACCGTCGGCGGCCGTGACCTCGTCATCAACGTCACCGGTCTCGTGGAGCTGTTCTTGTCGCTCGCCCCCGACATCGTGCGCTTCGCACAGTCGCGTGCGGCGCGCGTCGTGGTCCTGGCGAGCGCGTCCTCGCGCCAGCGGATCCGACAGGGCGGATTGGACGTCACGCTCCGCGCGCGCAGCGAGGCCCGCGAGGCGCTGGCCCAGGCCCGGGTGGTGATGCACCTCTCGGACGGCGCGCGCTTCCCCTCGTTCGCCATCGCAGCGCTCGCCGCGGGAGTGCCGACGATGGCGCGCTCGACCGCCATCAACCGCGAGCTGCTCGAGGGAGCCGCGCTGCTGGTGCACAGCGACGACGAGGCGCTGCACGCCCTGGACGACGTGTGGGACAACGGCGCGCGCCGCTCGATCATGATCGCCGCCGGACGCTCGCGGGCGATCGACTTCGCGCCGTCCACGGCAGCGCGGGCCTACACCACCCTCTACCGCGACCTCGTGCGAGGCTGGCCGCAGTGAAGCGCATCTTGACCTTGAGCGTCGACCAGCTCTACCGCCGTCAGCCCGGGGGGATCGGCACGTACGTGTGCGGGCTCGTCCAGGGACTGGCCGCGCTCGAACGGGCCGATCTGGAGGTCCTGGGGCTCGGCCCCAGCGGAGCGGTGCCCCCGGAGGCCAAGGCGCTGGCGCTGCGCCTGGTGAGCGCCCCCTTGCCGGTGGGACCGCTGACCCGGCTGTGGCCGGTCTGGCCGCTCGGGGTCGCGCGCACCTCGAACATCGTGCACGCCACGTCGATGGCCGGCCCCTTCGGCGGCGGCGCGCCCGGCTGCGTGCACTCGGTGGCCGTGCACGACCTGCTGTGGCGCGATGAGCCCAACGCCACGACCCGCGCGGGCGCGCGCTTCCACGAGGACCGGCTGAGGCTGCTGGCGCGTCGCGAGGAGATCCGCATCTTCACGACGTCGCCGGGGCTGCGCGAGCGACTGCTCGGCGAGGGCTTCGCCCCGTCGCGCCTGCGCTACGTTCGCCTCGGCGTTGACGACGCGGCGGCCGGTGCAGCCAGCGAAGGCGCCGTCCGGGACCTGCTCGCGCGCTACCAGGTCGTCGGGCCGTTCACGCTCTACGCGGGCACCCGCGAGCCGCGAAAGAACCTGGGCCGCCTGATCGCGGCCCACCGTGTGGCCCGTCACGACCACGCCGAACTGGGGCCGCTGGTGCTCTGCGGCCCCGCGGGCTGGGGCGGCGTCGACACCGAGGACGCGACGGTGCTCGGTCTCGTGGACCGGGACCTGTTGAAGGGCCTGTACCGCGACGCGACGGTCTTCGCCTACGTGGCGCGGGCCGAAGGGTGGGGACTGCCGCCGGTCGAGGCCCTGCACGCCGGCACGCGGGTCGTGGCGAGCTCGACGACGCCCAGCGTGGCCCAGAACCCCCAGGTGGTGATCGTCGATCCGCTCGACGTCTCGTCGATCGCCGACGGCCTCGCCGGCGCGCTCGAGCTGGACGCCGGCCCCGCGGGCGCGCAGCGCCGCCGCGACTCGGTGGCCGAACTCACGTGGGCCAACGCGGCCCGGGATCACCTGGAGGGTTGGCAGTGAAGGTGGCGCTCGACGTCTCGGCGGTGCCGGCCCACCTGGCCGGCGCGGGACGCTACATCGGCGAACTGGCCCGGCGCCTGCCGTCGCTCGACGTGGAGACCACCCTGGTGACGCGCCGCGACGACGCCGACCGCTGGAGGCAGTGGTCGCCGCACTCGAGCGTCGCGCCGATCGTGCCCGGCGCGCGGGCCGCGCGGCTGGTCTACGAAGCCTGGTCGCTTGGAACGAGCGCGCCCGCGCGCGCGGCCGACGTCTGGCACGCGCCGCACTACACCATGCCCCATCGCGGCTCGACGCCCACCGTGGTGACGATCCACGACCTGACGTTCTTCACGAATCCCGAGTGGCACGAACGCTCGAAGGTCGCATTCTTCCGAGGGGCGATCACGTACTCGGCGCGCCACGCCAAGGTGTTGATCAGCGTCAGCGACTTCACGGCCCGCCAGATCAACGAGTTCATCCCCGGGCACGCGCCCGTCGTCGTGGCCCCGCACGGTGTCGACCTGGCGCGCTTCAGCACCGAGGACTCCGACGACGACGCCCTCTTCGAGGCGAACGGTCTGGCGCTGGGGGTGCCCTACGTCTTCTTCCTCGGCACCATTGAGCCGCGCAAGGGGCTTGACGTGCTCCTGGCGGCCTTCGAGGACCTGTCGCGCGAGGACGGCGCCCTCGAACTGTGGCTGGCCGGCCAGGCGGGCTGGGGACTCAGGGACTTCGAAGAGCGTCTGGCGCGCCATCCGGCGTCGTCGCGCATCCGGCGCTTAGGTTTTGTTGATGAACAATTACTGCCCGCGCTGCTGCGCCGGTCGAGCGCGGTCGCGTACCCGTCGCGCGGCGAAGGCTTCGGACTGCCGGTCCTCGAGGCCCTGGCCTGCGGTGCGCTGGTGGTGACGACCGCGGACACCGTCATGGCCGAGGTCGCGGACGGCTGCGCCGACTTGGTGCGTGCGGGCGACCCGGCCGCCCTCGGCGAGGCGCTGCGCGCGATGTTGGCGTGCGACGAGCGCGAGCGCCAGCGGCGCTCGAGGCGTTCTCGCGAGCGCGCCGAGCTGTTCACGTGGGAGGCGTCCATGTCCAGGCACCTGGTGGCCTACGAACTCGCCAGAGGAGGCGGCTGAGCCATGCGCGTACTCGTAACCGGGGCCGACGGCTTCGTCGGCCGCCACCTCACCAGCCACCTGCGCGCGCGCGGCGACGACGTGGTGGGGGTCGACCGCGACTGCGACGTGACCGACCTGGCCCGGGTGCTCGACATGGTCCGAGAGGTCCAGCCCGACGCGATCTACCACCTGGCGGCGATGACCCACGTGGGAGAGTCGTGGGCCAGCCCCACCGAGTTCGTGCGCGTCAACGTGCTCGGAACCCGCAACGTGATGGAGGCAGCGCACCAGGCAGTGCCCGACGCCTCGGTGCTGTTCGTCAGCTCGGCCGACGTCTACGGCGTCGTCGATCCGAGCGAGCTGCCGCTGGACGAGACCCATCGGGCGGTGCCCGCGAACCCGTACTCCCAGAGCAAGCGCGAGGCCGAGATACTGGTCAAGAAGATGGCCCGCGAGTACGGCCAGCGGGCGCTCATCGTGCGGCCCTTCAACCACGTGGGTCCCGGGCAGTCGGTCAAGTTCGTGGTGCCGGCCCTCGTGGACCGGCTCCTCGACGCGAGCGAGAGCGGCGCGAAGGAGATTGCCGTCGGCGACCTCTCGGTGCGCCGCGACTTCAGCGACGTGCGCGACGTCGTGCGGGCCTACCGGCGCCTCGTCGAGCACGGCACGAGCTGCGAGATCTACAACGTCGCCTCGGGCATCGACGTCGCGCTCGCCGACATCGCCCTGGACCTGGTCTCGCGGATCGCGCCCGGCGTTCGCCTGGCGCCGGACCCTTCACTCTTGCGGCCCGTGGAGGTGCCGGTGATGCGCGGAAGCTTCGCGAAGATCCACGACGTCACGGGCTGGGAGCCGTCGATACCGCTCGCGACGTCGCTCAACGACGTGATCAGCGATCTGCGCTCGCGCCGGCACGAAGCCTAGAGTCCCGATGAGCTCGCCCGTGTTCCACTGGCGCGTCGGAACCTGCGCCGAGGGCCAACTAGCCTTGGGGAACTGATGGAATCTCGTGCTCCGGCCGTTGTTGCCGTCGTCGTTACCACCGGTCCGGGGCCTGGCCTCGAAGCCACCTTGGCTTCGCTGGTGGCTCAGGACTACGAGGAACTAAGCCTGCTCGTCGTGGCGAACGGGGAGACGGAACACGTTCCGGCACGGGTCGCCGTCGTTGCCCCCAACGCCTTCGTGCGGGCGCTGGACGAGAACAAGGGATTCGCCGCCGCCTGCAACGAGGCGGTGCTCATGGTCGAAGGGTCGGCGTTCTTCCTGTTCTGCCACGATGATGTGCGCCTGGAACCCGACGCCGTCCAGCAGATGGTGGAGTCGGCCTTTCGTACCAACGCCGGAATCGTGACGCCGAAGTACGTGGACTACGACGACCCCCTGGTGCTGCTGCACGTGGGCCAGACGTGCGACCAATTCGGCGTGGTCCAGGAGCGGGTGCAGGCCGGCGAGATCGACCACGGCCAGCAGGACCTCGAGCGCGACGTCTTCGTCGCGCCCGGCGGCGTGACACTGATCCGCAGCGACCTCTTCTCGACGCTGCGGGGCTTCGACCCGCTGATCCCGGCTCTCGGCGAGGATCTGGACATCTGCTGGCGCGCCCAGACCGCCGGCGCCCGGGTCGTGGTCGCGCCGTCGGCCAAGGTGGCCCACCGAGAGACCATCGCCACCGGCGAGCGGGCGGTCAGCGCCGTAGGCGCGCGGCGCGCGAGCCGCCAGGACCTGCAGCGCCGTCACCAGCTGCTGGTGGTCGCCACGGGCTGGGGTCGGCGCACGACCCTGCTGACCCTGCCGACGCTGGCGCTCATCGACGTGATGGAACTCGTCGTCGCACTCATCGGCGCCGACACCGACCGGGCCGGCGCGATCCTGGGCTCGTGGCGCTGGGTCTTCAACAACCGCAAGCGCATCGGCGAGCGCCGCCGCCAGCGCGTCGCGATCCGAGTGCTCTCCGACGTTGAGCTGCACCGCCTCCAGGTCGGCGGGGCCAGCCGTCTCAAGCGATTCCTGACGACGCTGCTGCGCGAGGGGCTCGACCGCGCCCGGGGCATCCTGCCCATCTCCGAGGACGAGGTCGAGGTCGAAGAGACGGTCGGCGACGGGGTGGGATTCGCGGCCGCCTTCTCCGAGAGCGAGGAGTTCGACGAGATTCCCGAGAGCCCGGCCTTCGAGCTGCGCACCCGTCCCTCGCGTTTCCTGACGAGCTTCCGCGCGCAGGTCGGGGTCATCATCGGCGTCTCGGTGCTCTGGCTCATCGGTTCGCGCAACCTCGTCGAGATGCACCTGCCGCTGATCGGCCGGCTGGCGCCGCTCGACTCGTGGTGGACGATGTGGCGACACTTCTTCGCCTCATGGTCGCCCAACGGCATCGGCACGGGGACCCCGGGGATGCCCGGCTACGGCGTGCTCGCGTTCGTCGGCACGTTCGTCCTGGGGCGCATGGGGATACTGCCGCGCCTGGTGCTGATCGGCGCGGTGCCCCTCGGGGCGATCGCCGTCGCGCGACTCCTGCGGGGCCGCGTCTCGAACCGAGCCCGGGTCATCGCCTCGCTCTCCTACATGGCCTTGCCCCTCGGCCTCAACATGATCGGCGAGGGCCGCGTCGACGTGCTCGTGGTGGTGGCGGGCCTTCCGCTCATCGTGCGACGCCTCTTCGAGCTGCTCGCGGTCCCGGGCTTTCGCCTCGCCCCCTACCCCGAGCCCGTCTCCTTCGGGCGCCGGGGATGGCGCGCCACCGAGGCGGGCCAGCGAATGGTGCTCATCACGCTCGTCGCCCTGGTGAGCGCGATGGCGCCGGCGACGCTGGTCCTCGTGGCGCTGATCGTGCTGGGCGTCGTCGTGAGCCGCTTCTTCGAGGGCGATGAGGGCGCACCTTCGGCGAGGCCCTGGGCGCTGCTGGCAACGACGTTGCTGGGCGCCGCGGTCTTCCTGCTGCCGATGACCGTCGACTTCCTGTTGGCCGGGCGCCGCGCCCTGGGGCTGTTCGGACTGGCGGTCGGGCCGTGGTCGGCGCCGCCCTTCGCGGACCTGCTGCGCGGCGCCGACGGTAACTTCGGCGCCACGTGGCTCGGTTGGCTGCTGCCGGCGGCGGCACTGCTCGGACTGCTGGTCTGTCGCGGCGAGCGCCGGGTCGTGGCCACCAAGGCCGCCACGATTGCGACGCTCACCATCGTCGTGGCCACCCTCGACGCCCGGCACTGGATGGGTTCGTTCGCCCCCGACCTGAGCGTCCTGCTCGCGCTCTACGTCGTCATGATCGCCCTTCTCATCGGCCTGGGCGTGAGCGCCCTCGAGCACGACCTGCGCCAGGCCGGCTTCGGCTGGCGCCAGATGTTCGCGGGCCTCAGCGTCGCGGCGCTCGTGGTGGCGGCCCTGCCGTTCCTGGCGAGCTTCGGCAGCGGGCGCTTCGACCTTCCCCTCACCAGCGTGGCCGAATCGCTCGGCAACCTGGCACCGAGCAGCGCCGGCAGCTACCGGGTGCTCTGGCTCGGCGATCCGTCGATCCTGCCGATCGCGGGCTGGTCGGTGGCTCCCGGACTGGAGGCGGCCACGTCGACGAACGGGCTGCCCGTGGGAGCGACTCTCTTCGCGCCCCCCGACTCGGGCACCAGCGACCTCCTGCTCGCCGACGTCGAGCTGGCACTGCAGGGCAGGACGGTGCGCCTCGGCCAACTGCTGGCGCCGGCGGGGATCTCGACGATCGTGTTGATGAATGCGGCGGCGCCCGAGCTCTCGGGCGTGCAGTCGGTGCCGCTGCACCCGGTGCCCACCACGCTGACGGTGGCTCTCGGGCGCCAGACGGACCTCTCCCTGGAGCTTCGCACCTCGTCGGTCGAGGTCTACTCCAACGCGAGCTTCGACGGACTGGTCACCCAGTCGACGCCGAAGGGGACCACGCCGGTGGTCGGCGGCACGGCCGGCCCGGGCCCCGTGAGCGCCGGCTCGACCGTCGTGGCCGGGGTCGCCCCCGCGAGCGCCTTCGCGTTCGACGTCAACGGCACGCCCAGCCCGCGCACGACATCACTCGGCTGGGCGCCGACGTACCAGGTGGGCAGCTTCGCGACGACGCCGACCGGCCAGCTGGTGCTGCACCGGCTGCCGCTCAACGGACTGCTCGCCCTGGTGACCCTGTGCCTCTGGGCACTGGTGTGGCTGGGCTTCGGGTGGGTGCATCGTCTCGAGTGGCTCTTCACGCGCCGCGCCCGCAAGCCGTCCGCGGCGCGCCACGCCCGAAGGGACGGCCATGGCTGATCGTCGACGTCGCCCGCTGCTCGTTGTCCTGGCGGCCGCGCTGGTGGTCGTGGGCGTCGCGGCCTCGCACTTCAAGACCTCCAACCCCTCGACCCTGTCCAACGGTCTCAGCGCGAACGGCGTGGAGTCCGCCGCCCTCTACTGCACGGGCCTTTCGAGCGCGAGCGATGGCGTCGAGGGTCACGTGGTGTTCCTGAACACGTCGAACGGGCCGCGCACCGTGCTGGTCGACGTCGTCTCGGACACGCACCGCACCGCCACCGTCACGCTCCACCTCGCGGCTTACGCGAGCCAGTCCGTCTCGCCGGCGTCGCTGGTCAGCGGCAGCGGCTACGCGGTCGCGGCCGAGGCCGTCGGCGGCGACGTCGTGGGCGAGGAGGTCACGAGCGGCGGCGCGGACGAGGTGCCCTGCACCTCGTCGGGCGTCACCGGCTGGTACGGCGCCGGGTTCGACACCCTGGTCGGCTCGAGCGCCTCGCTGAGCATCTACAATCCGACGGCGACCCCCGCGGTGCTCGACGTGACGACCTTCTCGTCGAGCGGGTTCGGGGCCCCCGCGGGCTTCCGGGGCCTCTCGCTGGCGCCCCACACCCAGGTCGAGCTCAAGCTGGGTACCCAGATCGTCAACAGTTCCAACATCGGGGTCCACGTGAGCGTGCTTCGGGGTTCGCTCGTCGTCGTGGGGGTCCAGCGGTCGGGCGCCGTCGCGTCGCTGGTCCCCGGATCGACCTCGACGTCGCGCCACGTGTGGTTCCCGAGAGTGACCACCGTCGAGAATTCGGTGGCGCAGTTGCGCGTGGCCAATCCCGGGTCCCGCACGGCGACCGTCACCGTCCGGGTCGGCCTGGCGCCCTACCACGTGGCGCCCTTGACCCTGCACCTGGCGCCCTACAGCAGCGGCGAGGTCGTGATCACGCCGAATCCCGCGATCCCCGCCCACGGCTACGCCACGGTGCAGCTCACGTCGAGCGCTCCGGTCGTCACGTCGCTGGCCACCGGCACCGCCGGGACGATCGCCCTCTCGTCGCCGGGGACGCCCGACGACGAGTTCCTGATCTCGGACTTCGCCGGCCGGGGATTCAACGCGGCTACGGTGACCGACACCTCATCGCAGGCGGTTACCGTGACGTTCCACGTCGTGGGCGCCAACGGGGCGACGGGTTCAGCCCGCCTCGGCGGTGCCACGACCGAGAGCATCCTCGGGCTCTTCAGCGGCGTCACCTCGCTCAGCGGAAAGACACTGCTCATCACCTCGTCGAGGTCGGTGCTGCTGGTGACGACCACCCTGCCGAGCGACCCTCAAGGGGTGACGGTGGTGGCGCCCCTAGACGGCCGGTAGCGTCGGCGGCTGCCAGCCGGGAGCCGCGGGCGCCGGCGCCGGCGCCGGCACGGGTGCGGGGGGCTTGGAGGCCTTGGCGCCCACGCCGCTCAGGGCGCTGACGGTCTTGGTACCCTCGGGCCAGACGGCTTCGCCGTTGGCCTCGTCGATCAGCTTGGCGGCGGTGTCACCGTCGATGGTCTCGTGCTCGAGCAGGGAACGCGTCAGGGCTTCGAGACCCCGGCGGTGCAGCGTCAGCACCTCGATGGCCCGTGACTCCTGCTCGCGCAGGATCCGCTCCACCTCGTCGTCGATGACCTTGGAGGTGTGGTCCGAGTAGTCGCGCGTGTGCATCAGGTCCTCGCCGAGGAAGACCTGGTTGTTCGATCCCCAGGCCATCGGGCCGATCTCCTTGGACATGCCCCACTCGCGCACCATCTTTCGAGCCAGCTCGGTGTTGCGCTGCAGGTCGTCCGCCGCGCCGGTGGAGAGGTCACCGTACACCAGGAGCTCGGCAACGCGGCCACCCATGCGCATGCAAAGCGAGTCCTCGAGGTGGCCCCGCGACATGATGTGGCGGTCCTCCTCGGGCAGCGTCATCGTGACGCCCAGGGCCATGCCGCGCGGGATGATCGTGATCTTGTGGAGCGGATCGGTCTTCTCGAGGACGTAGGCGAGCAGCGCGTGGCCGCTCTCGTGGAAGGCAATGCGCTCGCGCTCGTCGTCCATCAGGACCATGGTGTCGCGCAGCTGGCCCATCAGCACGCGGTCGCGGGCCGTCTCGAAGTCCTCCATGCCGATGGTCTTGGAGTCGCGACGCACGGCGTGCAGCGCCGCTTCGTTGACGAGGTTGGCGAGGTCCGCCCCGCTCATCCCCGGGGTGCCGCGCGCGACCATGGAGAGGTCGACCGTCTCGTCGAGGGGTTTATCCTTCGAGTGGACCTGCAGGATCGGCAGGCGTTCGTCGAGGTCCGGCAGGGGAACGACGATCTGGCGGTCGAAGCGCCCCGGACGCAGTAGCGCCGGGTCGAGCACGTCGGGGCGGTTCGTGGCGGCGATGACGACCACACCCTCGGTGGGGTCGAAGCCGTCCATCTCGTTGAGCATCTGGTTCAGCGTCTGCTCGCGCTCGTCGTGACCGCCGCCGATGCCGGCGCCACGCTTGCGGCCGATGGAGTCGATCTCGTCGATGAAGACGATGGCGGGAGACTGCTTGCGCGCGGTGCTGAACAGGTCGCGCACGCGACTGGCACCCACTCCCACGAACATCTCCATGAAGTCCGAGCCCGAGACCGAGAAGAAGGGCACTCCCGCCTCGCCCGCGACGGCGCGCGCGAGCATCGTCTTGCCGGTGCCGGGCGGACCGACGAGCAGAATCCCCTTGGGGACCAGCGCCCCGATCGCGGTGTAGCGCCCGGGATACTTCAGGAACTCCACGACCTCGCTGATCTCCTGCTTGACCCCGAGGTACCCCGCGACGTCGGCGAAGGTGGTCTTGGGACGGTCCTCGTTGAACTGCTTGGCCTTCGACCTACCCACCGACATCATCCCGTTCATCTGCCCCCGGGCCTGGCGGCTCGCGAACATCATGAAGCCGACGAAGATCAGGATCCAGATGAGGTAGGGCAGGAACGTCGCCAGGAAGCTCGAGGGATTGGCGAAGGTGACTTCGACGTTGTTGCTCCTAAGAAGGTTGACCTCGCTGGCGATCGCCGGGACCGGGCCGTTGGCGGTGTAGTTCGTGCCGTTGGTCAACTGGCCAGTGATGATGCCGCTGGAGTTGCTGATGCTGGCCGAGACAACGCTCTGCTTGGTCGCGTCCTGCAGCAACTTGGAGTAGGCGATGGTCTTGACGGTCTTGCTGGAGAACAGCGACGGGATGACGAGGATCCCCAGGACGAACGCCACCAGCGCGATGGTGATGAAACGGCGGCGCGATTCGGGCGCCATCGGCTTGTTCGAACCCGGCATGAATCGCTTGAGGCCGGGCTTGTCGTCTTCTTGAATGCTCACGCCTACCAATCTAGAGGCGAACTGCGACAATGCGGCTGGGGGCTCGGCCAAAACCGACAACTTGTTAGCGTTGTGACTTGTGAGTCCACAATCCGACGAGGAATCCGCCGCGCGCCCTCGGGTGGGGGCGATCCTCCTCGGATGCCTCGTGGGCTTCCTCGCCGGCGAGATCCTGGCGTCCGCGCTGGTCACCATCGCCACGAACCTGACCCACTTTCCGGGCGGGCTCACGGCTCTGTCGGTCTCGAGCGCGCCGCCGTGGTGGTCCAACGCCCTCGGCCTGGTTGGGCTCTGGTGCGGCTTCGCGTCGGCCATCTACTTCGCCGCCGTACGTGGAAGGCTCGCCGCGCTCGCGCACCAGTGGAGGCCTCGGCCCGGCGACGCGATCTACGTGCTCGTCGGCGTGGGCTGCCAGTTCGGGGTCGACCTGATCTACTACCCCTTCCACTTCAAGAAGCTGAATGGCCCGGTGACGCACCTCTTCGGCGCGGCCCACGGGGCGACCTTCGTGCTGCTCGTGGTCATGACGACGTTCCTCGCCCCGGTGTTCGAGGAGTGGTTCTTCCGGGGGGTGATCTTCCGAACGCTCGACGAGGGGCTGGTCGGGGTCCCGCCGCGCGCGGCGACCGCGATCGCGGTGGCGGCCAGCGCCGTGCTCTTCGCGCTGGCCCACGGCGAGCCCCTCCAGTTCGCGGGCCTCGCGCTGTTCGGGGTCGTGCTCGCGCTCGTGATCCACCGCACGCGCCGGCTCGTCCCGAGCGTCATCACGCACGTCTCGTTCAACGCCGTGGCCATGGTGGGCCTCATCGTCCAGCGGTCTGGGCACTGATGCTCCGGCGCCTGCGCGGCTACTGGACTCCGCTGCGGCTGCTCGACGCTGCGGTGGTGTTCTGCGTCATCTACGTCACGATCTGGTCGCTGCACCCCTCGCTGCTGCTTTCCTCGACGACCATCACGGGAGGCGATACGGGCTCGCACCTGGCCCTGCCGGCGTACCTGCGCTCCAGCGGCGACATCTTCAACCTCACGCCGTGGTACCCCGGGTGGTTCGCGGGCATGCCCGCGTACACGTACTACTTCGTGCTCCCCGACGTCCTGGCCACCCTGGCCAGCTACCTCATCAACTTCGCCGTGGCCTTCAAGCTCGCGACCGTGCTCGGCTCGGTGCTGATGCCGATCACGGCCTACATGATGGCCAAGCTGTTCAAGGCGCCCCGCCCGATCCCCGCGGCGCTGGCGGTGGCGACGCTGCCGTTCCTCTTCGACGCGTCCTTCACCATCGACGGCGGGAACCTCTTTTCGACGATGGCGGGGGAGTACGCCTTCTCGCTCTCGCTCGCCATGGGTCTCTTGACGATCGGACTGTTTGCGCGCGGGGTGCGCACCGGACGCGGCTACTGGGCCGCGGCAATCTGTCTCAGCGTCACGCTCGCCGCGCACATCCTGCCGTGGTTCTTCACCATCGCGGCCGTTGGAGTGCTGGTCGTATTCGAGCTCCTCGCCCGGCGGGGAATCGGCGATCCCCGCGACCGTGGCATGGTGCGCGGGGACTACTCGCGTCCGCTGCGTTTCGCGATTGGGGCGGGCCTGCTCTCAGCGGGGCTGTCGATGTGGTGGCTGCTGCCCTTCGGCACGACCCAGAGCCTGACCAACTCAATGGGCTACACCAACGACCAGGGCTGGCACGCGAAGCTGGCGACCCTCGGCTGGTTCAACGCCTCGGGCGGGGCGGGAGGAGACCGCTGGGTCATCGTGCTGGCGGCCGTGGCGTTCGTGGCGGCCTTCTGGTTCCTCGACCGCCTCGGCATGGTGCTCGCCACCCTGATCGTGCTCCCGCTCGGCGCGTACTGGTTCGACCCCCAAAGCGTCATCTGGGATCAGCGTCTCGCGCCGTTTTGGTTCGTCACCATCCACCTGGCCGCCGGCTGGCTGTTCGGCTACCTCGCGTTCCGCTGGGTCGGGCGCCCCAGGCGCCCCGCCAGCCCCGACGAGTCCCTCGCTCGGTTCAGTGGCGCGGATACCGACGAGACGTCCCAGAGCCCGGAGGTGGCCGCCGAGCCGTGGGCCGGCGCGCAGCGGCTCGAGGATGACGAGGTGCGCGCCAACCGTCGAACGATCAGGGCCACCTTCGCCGTCGCGATCCTCGGACTTCTCTCGACCGTGCCGGGCCTCATCCCGGCCGCCGCGTCGACCCTGCACCTGGCCACCAGCGGCAACCAGGTGAGCGGCTGGGCGCGGTTCAACTACTCGGGCTACCAGGCCCAGCCGGCGTGGCCCGAGTATCACGACATCATGACGACCATGGAGAGTGTCGCCCAGCGCTACGGGTGCGGACGAGCGATGTGGGAGTACAACGCCAACGAGCAGCGCTTCGGCACGCCCGAGGCGTTGATGCTGATGCCGTACTGGACGAACAACTGCGTGGACTCAATGGAGGGGCTCTTCTTCGAGTCCTCACCCACGACGCCCTACCACTTCCTCGACCAGGCCGAGCTCAGCATTGGTCCGAGCGACCCCCAGGTCGGCCTGCACTACGGGACGGTCAATGTCCCTCAGGGCGTCGAGCACCTCCAGATGCTCGGGGTGAAGTACTACATCGCCTATTCGCACCTGGCCGTGACCGAGGCGGAGTCCGATCCGCAGCTCCAGCTGGTCGCTTCGACCGAGAAGTGGCCGGCCCCCGGTGCGACGTGGCGGATATTCCTCATCAAGGACAGTCCGATCGTCGAGCCCCTGAGGGTGCTGCCCAACGTGGTGTCGGGCATCTCGTCACGAGTTGGCTGGCTAGACGCGAACGAGACGTGGTGGCTCGACCCGGACCTCTGGTCGGTCGTGGCGACCGACAACGGGCCGAGCTCGTGGCCGCGTTCGAGCAGCATCGAGCACATGAAGCGTTCGCCCGCGCTGCCCGAGGTCACCGTGAGCAACGTGGTGGTCGGGCTGCAGTCGATCTCCTTCCACGTGAGCCGGGTCGGGGTGCCGGTGCTCGTGAAGATCTCCTACTTCCCGCGCTGGCAGGCCAAGGGCGCCACGGGCCCGTACCGGGTGAGCCCCAACCTCATGGTCGTGGTGCCGACCTCGAAGGACGTCTCGATGGTCTACGGGAACTCACCGGCCAACGAGCTCGGCGATGACGTCTCCGGCGCGGCCATCCTGGCGGGTCTCGTCGTCCTCGGATTCGCCCTCAGAAGGCGCCTGAGGCTGCGCAAGTAGATTGGTCGGCAGTGGATACGACCGAGATCTTTAAGGCATACGATGTTCGAGGCACCTACCCCGACCAGATCGACGAGCGCCTGGCGCGCGCGGTCGGCTCGGCCTTCGCCACCTTCGCCGGCACTGCGCGCATCGTGGTCGCGCGCGACATGCGTCCGTCCGGCGAGGCCCTGTGCGAGGCCTTCAGCGACGGCGTGCGCGCCTGCGGCGTCGAGGTCACCGACCTGGGCCTCGCGTCCACCGATTTCCTCTACTTCGCCACCGGCCACCTCGACGCGCCCGGCGCCATGTTCACCGCCTCGCACAACCCCGCCCAGTACAACGGCATCAAGCTGTGCCTGGCCGGGGCCAAGCCGATCGGCGTCGAGTCCGGACTCGTCGAGATCGAAGCGATGACCAACACGTTCTACCTCCAGCCGGCCACGGGCGCGCCCGCCGCCAAGGCGACCATGGATCTCATGGACGAGTGGGTCGCGCACGTGCACTCCTTCGTCGACGTGAGCGTCCTGCGCAGGCTGAGGATCGTGGCCGACACGGCCAACGGCATGGGCGGCTTCATCGCGCCCAAGGTCTTCGCCGCGCTGCCCTTCGAGGTCGAGATCCTCTTCGAGGAGCTCGACGGCACGTTCCCCAACCATCCCGCCGACCCGCTCAACCCCGACAACCTGCGCGACCTCCAGGCCCGGGTCCTCGAAACCGGGGCGGACATCGGGCTCGCCTTCGACGGCGACGCCGACCGCGTGTTCCTGATCGACGAACGGGCCCAGCCGATCAGCGGCTCCACCACCACCGCCATGGTGGCGGCGGCGATGCTGGCGCGCAGTCCGGGCGCGACCGTCCTCTACAACGCGATCTGCTCGAAGTCGGTGCCCGAGGTCATCGCCGAGTGCGGCGGGGTGGGCGTGCGCACCCGGGTCGGCCACAGCTACATCAAGCAGACCATGGCCGAGACCGGCGCCGTCTTCGGCGGCGAGCATTCGGGCCACTACTACTACCGCGACAACTACCGCGCCGATTCGGGCATCATCACCGCCCTCATCGTGCTCGAGCTCATGAGCAACGCCTCGGTGCCGCTGTCGGCGCTGACCGCGCCCTTCGAGCGCTACGCGGACTCGGGCGAGATCAATACCAAGGTCGAGGACCCCGCGGCGACGGTGTCGTCGATCGCGGCCACCTTGAAGGCCCGTGGCGTCAGCGTCGACGAGCTCGACGGGCTGAGCGTGGACTACGGGACCTGGTGGTTCAACCTGCGCCCGTCCAACACCGAGCCGCTGCTGCGCCTCAACGTCGAGGCCGCCGACCCCGACGACTGCCGGCGAAGGGTCGCAGAAGTGCTCGACATGATCAAAGGAGCGTGACATGGCCCTCGATGACTTCCTCCTGGAGCTGCTCGAGGACCCGGTCGATCACGGGGCGCTGATCTACCTCGCCGAGCACAACATCCTCTACAACCCGCGCCTGCGCGTGGCCTACGAGGTTCGCGGCTCGATCCCCGTGCTGCTGCCCGACGAGGCGCGCGCCGTGAGCGACGAGGAGGACGTCTCCTACACCCAGGACCCGTCGGCGCGCATGACGGGTCCGCGCGAAGGCTCCTAGGCGAGCCGCTCGACGATCATGGCCATGCCCTGGCCGCCGCCGACGCACATCGTCTCCATGCCGAAGCGCTTGTCCTGGTCCTCGAGGGCGTTGAGCAGCGTCGTCATGATCCTCGCGCCGGTCATGCCGAAGGGATGACCGAGGGCGATGGCGCCGCCCTTCACGTTCAGCTTGTCCCAACTGATGCCGAGGTGCTTGGCGCTGGGGATGACCTGGGCCGCGAAGGCCTCGTTGATCTCGACGAGGTCGATGTCGTCGATCGTCATGCCCGCGCGCCTCAGCGCCTGGCGGCACGCCTCGATCGGGCCGAGCCCCATGATCTCGGGGTTGAGGGCGCTGACGCCGCTGGCAATGATGCGCGCCAGCGGCTTGATACCGAGCTCCCTGGCCCGCGTGTCGCTCATGACGATCACCGCCGCCGCCCCGTCGTTGAGCGGGCACGCATTGCCCGCCGTCACCGTGCCGCCCTCGCGGAACACCGGCGCGAGGGTCGAGAGCTTCTCGAGTGTGGTGCCGGCGCGCGGACCGTCGTCCTTGGTCATGACCGAGCCGTCGGGCAGGGTGACCGGGATGATCTCGCGCTCGAAGAACCCGTTGCCCTGGCTCTGGACCGCGAGCTCCTGGCTGCGCACCGCGAACTCGTCCATCTCGAGGCGCGAGACGTTCTCGTACTCGGCGACGTTCTCGGCCGTCTGGCCCATGGCGATGTAGACGTCGGCGAGACCCTGGGCGGGGGTCCAGGGCTCGGTCACCTTCTCCGAGCGGCTGAGCGTACGCGCCAGGGCCTCGCCGAAGAGGGGGTTGATGGCCTTGCCGACGTCGGACGCCCCCGAGGCGAAGCGAGAGACGGTCTCGACCCCGGCGGCGATGAAGACGTCACCCTCGCCGGCGCGAATCGCGTGCGCGGCCATGCGGATGGTCTGCAGCGACGACGAGCAGTAGCGGTTCACGGTCACCCCGGGGACGTTGTCGAGCCCGGCGAGCACCGCCGCGACCCGGGCCACGTTGAAGCCGGCCTCGCCCGCGGGCTGGCCGCAGCCGAGCATCAGGTCCTCCACCGTCGTCGGGTCGAGCTGGGGGAGCTTCGCGAGCACCTCGCGCACGACCAGCGCAGCCAGGTCGTCGGGGCGCATGTCGACGAGCGACCCCTTGAAGGCGCGTCCGATCGGGGTGCGTCCGGTGGCGACGATTACGGCTTCGGGCATGAGTTCCTCCTCATTAGTACTGCGGGGTAACCCTGGCGAGCATAGTGAACGCCCGCGCCCGCTCGGTTCCTAGGCCTGGTCCAGGGGGCCGGCATCGCCGAAGCCCTGGCGCACGCCCTGGCCGGCGCGCGCGCTGAGTTGAGCGGGCTCGAAGAGCATCCAGTAGGCGTTGCGGGCGTGGCTACGCGACCGGTTCTCGAACACCGAGGCGAGGACCACGGGGTCGTCGCTCTCGTCCTCGTGGACGAAGACCTCGAGGATCGGCGTCGAGGTGAGCACCTGGGCGAGCATGATGCCCTGGGACGCCTCGTGCGCGCACTCCTTGTCGATGGGCGCGCTGCCGGGCATGGCGAGCGCCACCACGACGGCGCAGCCGTCGCGCTCGATCAAGTTCTTGGCCGCGACCGCGAGGTCCTTGAAGCCCGGCACGGTCCTCGAGATCACCGTGAAGGTCTCGCCGTACCCGGGGCAGCCCTCGAGTTCGGACCTCGCGGCGGCTCCCATGTCGTAGCGGGCGAACATCGTGTCGACGACACCGATCCGGACCTTCTTGGGCGAGTTGGACTTCTTGGTCATGGTGCTCCGATCGGCTCGTCCCATTCTACGGAGGCGGTGGTCGCCACCGTCGGGCGAATCGCGTCGGCCTAGAGTGACCCTGAGGGAAGGGGACCTATGGCGTGGGACTTTGCGACCGAACCGGAGTTCGAGGAGAAGCTCGTCTGGATGCGCGAGTTCGTCCACGAGGAGATCTTCCCGATCGAGACCTTGAAGCTGTCCTACGACCAGGTGATCAAGGTGATCAAGCCGCTCCAGGACCAGGTCCGGGCCAAGGGGCTGTGGGCCGCGCACCTGCCCGGCGAGCTCGGCGGCGTGGGATTCGGTCAGGTCAAGCTCGGCCTGATGCACGAGGTCCTGGGCCAGACCCCGTACGGACCCGTCGTCTTCGGCAACAACGCCCCCGACAGCGGCAACGCGGAGCTGCTGGCGACGGGGATGGAGATGACCGGGCGCCACGACATCCGCGAGCGCTGGCTGGACCCGCTGCTGAACGGCACCATGCGCTCGGGCTTCTCGATGACCGAGCCGGGCACCGCGGGCAGCGACCCGCGGCTGCTGGCGAGCACCGCGGTGCGCGACGGCGAGGAGTGGGTGCTCAACGGGCGCAAGTGGTACACGACCAACGGGTCGGTCGCCGACATCCTTATCGTGATGGCCGTGACGAACCCCGAGGTGCATCCCTACCAGGGCTCGTCGATGTTCGTCGTGCCCGTGGGCACGCCCGGGGTGAGCATCCTGCGCGACGTGGGGTCGATGGACGACCCCGAGGTGACCTACGGCAGGTTCGGCAACCACGCCGAGATCCTCTACGAGGACGTGCGCGTCCCGGCCGACCACCTGATCGGGCCCGAGGGCTCGGGCTTCCTGCTCGCCCAGGCCCGCCTGGGACCGGGGCGAATCCACCACTGCATGCGCTGGCTGGGCCAGTCCCAGCGGGCCTTCGACATGATGTGCGAGCGCGCGCTCAGCCGCTACACCCACGGTTCGCTGCTGGCCGACAAGCAGACCGTGCAGAACTGGATCGCCGATTCGCGCGCCGAGATGCACGCGGCGCGGCTCATGACGCTGCACGCCGCGTGGAAGATGGACCAGGTAGGGGCGTCGGCGTCGCGCGACGAGATTGCGATGATCAAGTACTACGGTGCCACGGTGCTGCACAACGTCATCGACCGCTCGCTGCAGACCCACGGCTCGCTCGGCTACTCGGCGGACATGCCCCTCGAGGCCATGTACCGCGCGGCGCGGGCGGCGCGGATCTACGACGGCCCCGACGAGGTGCACCGCCAGACCGTCGCGCGCCACGCCCTGAAGAACTACACGGCGAGCGAGGTTCCCTCCGACCACATCCCCACGCGCGCCGCGGCGGCGCGCGAGAAGTTCGCCGGGATGCTCGAGTTCCTCGAGGCCGATTCGGCCTAGCGCGGCGCGAGCCCCTCGACGGCCTCCTTGAGGTCGATGCCGAAGGGGACGATGGCGATGGTGGGGATCTGCACGCCCGCCTCGATGTAGCGCGCCACGTGCTCGCGGCACTGCTCGTAGGGGCCGTGGATGATCAGCTCGTCGACGACCGAGTCGGGGATCAGCTCGTTGGCGAGCTTGCGGTCGCCCTGGGCCCAGGCGTCCCACATCGGGGCCAGCGCCTCGTCGCGCCCCAGCCAGCGGTGGAACTCGGCGTAGGCGTTCACGGTCAGGTACGAGGAGATCATGCGCCGCCCGATGAAGCGCGCGGCGTCGGCGTCGGCGGTGGGCACGACGAAGAGGCGAGCCGCGATTATCTTGCCTTCGCCGACCTCGGCCCGGCACTTGGCCACGTCACCGGCGCCGAGCCAGTTGAGGATCGCGCCGTCGGCCTCGCGCCCGGCGAGGCGCAGCATCCCCGGGCGCAGCGCGCCCAGCAGGATCGGCGGGCGCTCGACCACGGGGCGCGAGAGCTTGAAGCCGTGCACCGCGAAGGTCTCGAAGACCTGGTCGATCTTCTCGCCGGCGAGCGCGCGCTTGACGAAGTCGAGCACGTCGCGGGTCCGCGCGTACGGCCGCTCGTAGGCAATGCCGTTCCAGCGCTCGACCACGGGCGCGCTGGACGCGCCGAGACCCATGATGAAGCGCCCGCCCGACACCTCGCTCAGCGCCGCGATGCTCATGGCGAGCAGGCCGGGGCCCCGCGTGAAGACCGGGGTCACCGCCACGCCCAGGTAGAGCCGCGACTCCCAGGCCGCCGCCAGCGTGAGGGGCGTGAAGCCGTCGGCGCCGTCGACCTCCGCGGACCAGACGTCGGTGTAGCCGAGGTCGGCGAGGCGGTGGAACCACGCCTTGTGCTCGTTCAGGGTGACGCCATCGAAGGGGATTGTGATGCCGTAGCGCGCAGTCATGCTCTCAGTGTTCCAGGTTTTCGGTCCTTGCGACGGCGCCTAGCTCAGGTAGTCGTCGCCGTGGGCCTTGGGCACGTCGAAGCCGCGCCGCTCGAGGTCGTGGACGAAGCGGTCGACGAGCGTCTCGATGACCGCCACCCGGGCGAAATGCTTGTTCTCCGCGGCGATGAGGTCCCAGCGCGCGTGGGGTCGGTCGGTCGATGAGATCATGTAGTCGAGGGCCTTGAGGTAGTCCGCGCGCTTCTCGCGGTTGCGCCAGTCCTCGTCGGTCAGTTTCCAGTTCTTGTGCGGGTCGTTCTGGCGGTCGTTGAACCTCGCCAACTGCTCCTTGTCCGACACGTGCAGCCAGAACTTCACGAGGGTGAGCCCGTCGTCCACGATGGCCCGCTCGAACTCCACGATCTCGCGCGCCGACGTCTTGAGCGTCGGGGTGTCGATGAGGCCTTCGACCCTTTCGACGAGCATCCGCCCGTACCAGGAGCGGTCGTAGACGGTCATCTCGCCCTTGCCCGGCAGCGACTCCTGGAAGCGCCACAGGAAGTGGTGGCGCAGGTCGTCGTCGCTCGGGACCCCGATCGGCACGACGCGCACGTGGCGCGGGTCCAGTCCGCTCGTGAGGTGTCGGATCGCCCCGCCCTTGCCCGCCGCGTCGAGTCCCTCGAAGAGCACCAGCAATCCCGGTCCGACGGTGTGCGACTCCAGCAGCCCCGCGGTGAACAGCCGCAGATGCACGAGCCGGCGCACGCCGTTCAGGATTCGCCGCTCGGACTCCTCGTGGGTGAGCGACTGGGAGAGGTCGATGGCGTCGATGCGGCTACTCACCGTGGACTCCCGCGTGATGGCTGGCGGGCTGGGCTTCCCGGTGCACGACCACGTGGCTCCTTTGTCGACCTTTTCACCGTACCGCACCGGACCGCCGCCGGGTTTGCTAATCCCGACCGGGCCCTTCCCTAAGATATGCCCCAGCAACGTCGCGAGAGAGGCCCATGCGAAAGATCGCGTCAGTAGCGGTAGTGGTCCTCGTCCTGGTGGCCGCAGGTGCGTGGTGGCACGGACGAGCCGGCAGCGCGGACCCGTCCGCGTCGACGTCGACCACGCTGTCGACCTCGACCTCGACCTCGACCTCGACCTCGACCTCGACGTCGACGACCGTGCTGGCGGTGACGACCACGACGCTCGACGTCCCCCAGACCGTCTGCGTGAACCCGGGCGGCACCGTCAAGAAGGGTAAGGCGACGATTCCCATCGAGATGTGCGTGCCTTGGAAGCCGGTGGACCGTTGGGCCGGAGCCAAGCCGTCGATCTACATCACGTCGGTGGTGCCCCACGCCGACCAGCCGAGCGTGCGGGTGTACGGCGCGTGGATCCGCACCTCGAGCACCGACCTGGCGCTCTACCCGGGCTACGAGGGACCGGGGCCGTCCTCGCTGCCGCGCGGACCCGAGATGGTCCCACCGGCCGCGGACCCGCGTCTGCTCGTGACCTTCAACTCGGGCTTCTACGAGAAGGACGGTCTCGCGGGCTTCTACACCGCCCACACGCTCTACTACCCGATGATCGACGGCCTCGCGACCGTCGTGCGCTACACCAACGGCAAGGTCGACATCATCGACTGGAAGGGCGGACCCAAGCCCGATCCGAGAATCGTGATGGCCCGTCAGAACCTCGCGCTGCTCGTTAACCACGACGCCGCGACGCCGCGCAGCGCGGACAACGCGCTCTGGGGGCTCACCCTGGGAGGAGCGCCGGCCGTGTGGCGCACGGCGCTGGGCATCGACGCGAAGGGGAACCTGCTCTACGTCGCCGCGCCCGAACAGACCGCCCAGAGCCTGGCCGCCATCATGGTGCGGTTCCACGCGGTGCGGGCCATGCAGCTCGACATCAATCCCGAGTGGCCGATCTTCGTGACCTACGCGGGCGTCGGAGCCAGGGGTCCCTCGCTCTTCGTGCCCAATGCGAACCAGATACCGGGCCGCTTCCTCTATCCGAGCACCAAGGACTTCTTCGCGGTCTTCATCTCGCACAAGCGCGGCGAGGCGCAGCCGTGGTAGACAGGCCCACGTCCGGGTTACCGCGCAGCGACCGCGGCGCGACGAGGGGCCGCCGGAGTCTCTCGCTCACGCTCGGCGTGGCGGCGCTCTCGCTGACGGCGCTCGTCGCGTTGATGGCGCACCACGCCTCGGCGACCACGACCACGACCACGACGACGACCACGAGCCTCGCGACCAGCGTGACCACGAGCACGACCACGAGGGAACCGACTGTCACGCTTTCGGCGGTGGGCGACAGCGAGCTCGGTAACACCCCCCAGTTGCCCGCCAACCCCAAGGCCTACCTGGCGCCCATTAAGGCCGCCCTCGCCGCGCCGATCGTCTTCGGCAATCTCGAGGGAACGATGACCAACGCCACCACGTCTAAGTGCGCGCCGACGTCGACCGAGTGCTACGCCTTCCGGGTGCCCACCTCGTTCGCCGCGGTCTACCGCGCGGAGGGCTTCAAAGTGCTGAACAGCGCGAACAACCATTCCCCCGACTTCGGCGAGCAGGGGCTCCTCGACACCTCCGCCGCCCTGCGCGCGGCCGGCATCGTCCAGGCGGGGCTGCCGGGCCAGGTCGGCGTCGTGAAGGACGGCACCGTCAAGGTGGCCTTCGTGGACTTCGCGCCGTACGCCAACACCAATGACCTCTTGAACTTCCCGGAGGCGGCCCAGCTCATCGCGCGCGCCAAGAGGCTCGCCTCGGTGGTGGTGGTCTACATGCACGCCGGCGCCGAGGGCTCGGGTGCCGACCACGTGACGCGCGCCACTGAGTACTACGTCGGGGAGAACCGGGGTAACCCGTTCGCCTTCGCGCACGCGGCGATCAACGACGGCGCCAGCCTCGTGATCGCCAGCGGCCCCCACGTGCTGCGCGGCATGCAGTGGTACCGCGGGCACCTCATCGCCTACAGCCTCGGCGACTTCGCCAACTACTACAACTTCGCGGCCGAGGGTGACCTGGACCTGTCGGCGATCTTGCACGTGACGCTCACCTCGAGAGGGGCGTTCGTGTCGGCGCGCTGGACGTCGGTGCGACTCACGCCCTCGGGTCAGCCCTTCGTCGATGCGACGCACGCGTCGGCGACGTTCGTGAATCAGCTCTCGAGGGAGGATTTCGGCCCGAGCGCGGCGATCATCCGGCCCGACGGCGACGTCGCCACGTTGGCGCGCTAGTCAGCAGCCCCCGGGCGGTCCGGGGACCCCGGGACCGTTCGCGAATCCGTCGACGGTGCCGACGTTGACCGGGCGTGGGTTGGGGCCCAGGTGCACCACATACCAGACGCCGCGCCACGAGATCAGCGAGGCGACCGCGACGGACCGGACCGAGTTCGCGTGCCTGTAGACCAGCCGGACGCCGGGCTCGTGCCAGTAGCCGATCGTGTTCTCGCAGGCGCCCGGCGGGATCCACTGCGCGTCGGCGGCGTTGGCCAGCACGCGCACGAACGTGGCGGGGCCGCCGACGTCGAGGCGTTCGCGGTAGGCGGCGAGGTCGAGGTCGAAGAAGGCGACGAGCCGGTCGTCGTAGTCGCTGGAGGGACTGGCGATGGCGCCGGTCTTCATCCGCACGTACGCGCCCCGAGGAAAGAAGACGGCCGATCCCAACGCCGGGGAATTCGATTCGAGGGCGCGCCACAGTTGCTTCATCTGCGCGGTGAGCGCCGCGCCGAAGGACGGCTCGGCCGAGGTCTGGGGGAGGTTCCCGGGCGCCGTAGCGCCCGCGCGGGTTGCGCCGGGCGGCACGAGCGTCGCCACGAGCAGGGCGAACGTGGCGACTCTCGCCGCGCGGATCATGCGCACCGCTGCCAGCGGCGAAGGGCGACGACGGTCCATATCGCCTCGACGGCGCCGAAGGGCCAGGTGTTGGCCGCGAAGCCGTAGACGCTCGACAGGGCGCAGCCGAGGGCGAAGAGGGCGATGAAGCGCCTTCCCCGTGGTTCGAGCGCGTACATCACCATCATGAAACTGACGGCCAGCACGCCGAAGAGGGTCACGCTCACGTTGGCCCGCCGGCGCTCGCGGATCGGTCGGGTCGCATGGCGCAATTCTAGGGTCGGGGCGTCGCGGGGCGTCCTCGCGGACCCGCCACGGCGAACCTGCGTCTGCTCAGCGCGACCGGTAGCGAACGCTGGAGCCGAGCAACTCCAAGGACTCCGGGAAATAGGGGTCGCGGAAGGTCCCGAAGATGTCCCAGCGGCGCACGAACCGGTTGCGGTCCGCGAGCGGGTCGAGGTTGCCGCGCGAGGAGCCGGCGCGGTGGGTGAGCTGGACGGTGGGGGTGAAGACGACGTAGCGGCCCTCGAGCTGGCTGCGAAGGCAGAGGTCCACGTCGTTCATGACGACCTCGAACTGCTCGTCCATCCCCCCGAGGGACTCCCACAGATCGCGGCGCACCATCTGCACCGCTCCGGTGACGGCGGCGACGTCGCGCGCCGCGTCGACGAACTGGTCGTGGTGGGGGTAGTTCGAGTCCACGCGCAGGTGCTGGGGGTAGGGGGCGATCACGATGCCGTCGTGCTCGTGGCGGCCGTGCTGGTCGATCAGGCAGGCGCCGACCATCGCGACGTCGCTCAGCGCGGCCAGGCTCACCATCCGTTCCAGCCAGTCCGGGGTGATCACGAGGGTGTCGTTGTTGAGCGTGACGACGAACTCCGCGCTCGAGTGCGCGACACCGCGGTTGACGATCCGGGCGTAGTTGAAGGGCCCGGGGCACGCCACCACTCGGTAGCGGACGTTCGCCAGGTAGTCCAGCGTCGCTCGCTGCTTCGAGTCGTTGTCGAGGATGATGATGTCGTAGTTCTCGTAGGTGGTCGCGGCCTCGATCGAGCTGATGCATTGGCGCAGCAGGTCGAGGCGGTCGCGGGTGGGGATCACGATGTCGATGGACGGTCGAGGAAGCGGCACTTCAAGGGTCCAGCGCACCGAGCCGGGCAGCGCGTCGCGCGCCGCCCGGCCCCGCCAGCCGCGCCGGTCCAGGGCGGCCTGGACCACGTGGCAGCTGTCGTCGCTCACGTGGTCGTGCGTGAAGGCGACCGGTGCCCTGCCTGCGGGCAACACCAAGGGGACGTGTCGGAACGTCGCGCCGGCTTCGCTGAGGCGAAGGTACGCGTCGTGCTCAACGGCCCAGCCGGCGTCGGGGGAGAATCCGCCGATCGAACGCAGCGTTGACACGTTGAGCAGGGCCGGTCGGCCCACGCAGTTGTAGCTCAGCAGCGTATGGGGTCCCACTGATGGGCTCTTCAGAATGGGGAGGAGGGGGGCAGGCCCCGACTCGTCGGCGAAGACGACGTCGTCGCCGACCAGCGCGTACGAGAGCAACGTCGATGCAGCCCCATCGGCGTCGATGCCCCCGGCGCCCGAGTCGACCAGCATGAGCCACGTGGCCTGCGTGGAGGCGAGCACGGCGTTTAGATTCTCGATGACGCGCGACGCGTCAGCCGTCTCGTCGACGCGCACGAGCTCGAGCTGAGAAGTCGGAGCACTCGTTGACGCGCCGCCTTGCGGTGGGGTCGGCGGTGGCTCGTAGTTCTCCGGAAAGGCTGCGACACTTCTTGAGGGGCCGTTCGACTCGCGACCTCGAGACTTCGTCGCCCGCCGTACCCTCAGGAGCGGACCGGCCGCGACGAGGAACGCTCGACGCCGCAGCGTGTCCTCGCCCAGCAACCGCGCGATGCGCCGGCGTGCGCGACTGCCCGACGCGGCGTGGATCGCGTCGTGGAACTCGGCCCAGCGCCTTTGAATTTCCTGGTCCGAAGGGGGAGTACCTCCGTCGAGGTCGAATCGTTGCAGGCCAGGCACGTGGTGACGTCTTTCGTCTTACGGAACGCCGTCGGTCGAATCGGCGATGTACCACGACTCTACCCAGACGTTGCGGTCCAACCCTTGGCGAAGGGACGCATTCGCGCTCTCTCGGGGAGCGAAGCGACCTGCCGATGAGCCTCGTAGCCGGCGATGGTCGAGCTTGAAGCGCGGAAAAGTCACCTGTTATGGTGAAGCGGTGGAGATTGAGAGACCCGGCGCTCAGGTGTTTGCCCGGCATATCACTCCCAAAACAGTCTTCCTCGCGTTTCTCGCACTCACCTTTCTCGCCATGGCCTGCTGGTCGTTCGCCGATCCGTTGGTGTCGGCCCCGGACGAGCAGGCGCACCTCATCCGCGCCTACGCCATCGACCACGGGCAGTTGGGGCACGACAGTGCCCCAGGTGACAAGGTGCACGTCACCGTCACGGTGCCCACGGCCATCAATTTCTCGAAGATCTACCCTGACTGCTGGCATTTCTACGACACCATTCCGGCGACCTGCTCGCCGAAGTGGTCTGCCTCCGAAGTACCGGTCCAGACCACGACGTACGTGGGCCACTACCCGCCCCTCTACTACCTCCTCGTGGGCACCGGCTCCTTCGTTTCCCAGGGCAGGGCCGCGATCTACGCCATGAGGCTCGTGAGCTCGCTCATCAGCGCGCTCATGGTGGCATTGTGCGCGTACATGATCTTTCGCTGGAGCAGGCGGCGAACGATGGCGGTGGGCACGCTGCTGGCGCTGACGCCCATGGTGTTCTTCCTTTCCTCCTCGGTGAACCCCAGCGGCTTCGAGATCGCGACGGCGATCTGCCTGTGGACGGCGATGGTAATCTTCGCCCTCGACTATCCGAAGAACCCTCCCAAGGGCCTCGTCGTGATCCTCGGCGTCTCGGCCTGCACGCTGGCGCTGATTCGGGGGCTCTCCCCGCTGTGGGTGGTGCTCATTGGAGTGGTGCTCGCGATCCTCGTGGGACCCAGTCAGTTGCTCGCGCACGTGAGGGGTCGCCGCGACGTGCGCGCGGTCACCCTCGCCACGGCGGTCGCGGGCGTGCTGGCCGTGGCGTGGATATTCACCCAAGGGACCCTCAATGTCCTGGCGGTGGGGTACCCCGTTCCACGCAACTCCACTGAGCTGCATACCGTGCGCATGGTGCTGGGCCACGTCGACCAATGGCTTCGAGAGAGCGTCGGCGTGCTCGGCTGGCTGGACACGACCCTTCCCGGGATCCTCTACCACTCGTGGTACTTGATATTCGTCGTCGTCATCGTCGCGGCGCTGCTGCGAGGCAGTTGGCGGGGCCGGATCGCTCTCGCGACCGTCATCGGGCTGGCCCTGGTGGTGCCGGTGGCGATCGTGACCCGCCAGGCCCACGTCGACGGGATTGTGTGGCAGGGCAGAGACTCCATGCCACTCAGCGTCGGCATCGTGATCCTCGGCGCCGCCCTCTGCGCCAGGCCCGGCCGGCCGCCGTCCTGGGAGCGCTGGGTGAGCATGGTGTTGGTGGCCGGGGTGTCCGGCATGGACATGCTTTCCTTCTACACGGACTTTCGTCGCTACGCGGTCGGACGATACGGGCCGCACTTCTTCTTCCTGCACAACCAAGGTTGGTCCCCGCCCACCGGCCAGTTCCTCACGCTCTGCGTCTACGGGATCGTGACCACATTGATCGGGGTGCTCGTGATGCTGTGGATCTGGTTCGCCAAGGACCTGAGCGAAGTCGAAGAGCCCCAGGAGGCCGGCCCAACCCTCGTCGCCTGAGAGGCGTGCGCTTCGCAGGGTGGCCAATCTGGTCAGATTGGCCTGCCGGTAGGATGGACCTGTCGTTTCGACGCGCCGAGCGCGCGATGGGCCAGGAAGGGAAACTATCGCCGTGTCGCTGCCACCTGAGGAACCCGCGCTGCCGAGCATCGAGCAGCTGCACGAGGCACCGACGCTTCGGCCAAACGAAGTGACCGTTCTGCGCGAGATCAACCGGGTCTACGAGCTCGAGGCCGCCAAGAACGAGATGCTCACCGAGCAGTTCCGCCAGCTGGCCAGTTCACGCTTCTACCCCTTCGCGGTGCTGGTGCTCAAGGTGGACAACGTCGCCGAGAGGCTCCTGCGCCGTCTGCTCGGGCGCCCGGGGTCCGCGGTGCGATTCCCGACGATCGCGGCGCCGGCGCCGGGCGCCCCCGCTTCAGAGCCGCTCTCTCGAGCCAAGCAGGTCGAGACGCTTCTGCGCAAGGGCTTCTGGCTCCTGCGCGACGCAACCAAGGTCGCGGTGGGCGGCAAGAAGGACTCCCACCAGAGCCCCCAGCGCGAGGCGAATCCCTACGGCTCGTGGGCCGAGGCCTTCATGACCATCGACGACCCGGTGCGAGACCACCTGAAGCGCCGGGTGCAGCTGCTCACGTACCAGCCGCTGCTCAGCGTCGTCATGACGACCTACAACACCGACCACCGCTTCCTCGCCGAGGCAATCGAGTCGGTGCTCGCGCAGTACTACGGGAACTTCGAGCTGCTGGTCTGCGATGACTGCTCGTCCGACGAGCAGGTTCGCGAGGTGGTGCGCCGCTACGAGCGCCAGGACTCGCGGGTTCGCCTGATCGAACGCAGCGAGAACGGCGGCATCTCGGCGGCGGCGAACTCGGCCATTGCCGAGGCCAAGGGCGAGTGGCTGGTCTTCATGGACCACGACGACACCATCGTCGAGCACGCCTTCCTGCACCTGGTGCTGCCCATGAACCTCCAGTCCGGGGTCTGCCTGATCTACTCCGACGAGGACAAGATCAACGAGACCGGCCAGCCGTTCATGCCCTACTTCAAGAGCGATTTCGACCCCCTCCTGCTGCTCGGCCAGAACTACGTCTGCCACCTCACCACCGTGCGCCGCCAGCTGGTGGCGGACCTCGGGGGGCTGCGCAGCGAGTTCGACGGATCCCAGGACTGGGACTTGGTGCTTCGCGTGAGCGAGGTCGTGCCGCGCGAGGCCATCGTCCACGTCCCCCTGGTGCTCTACCACTGGCGCAGCCACGAGGAGTCCACCTCGAGGGCGTCGGCGGCCAAGCCCTGGGCCCTCGAAGCCGGGCTTCGAGCGGTCGAGTCGGCCCTGCAGCGCCGCGGCGTCGAAGGCGAGGTCGTCGAGGTGGCCGGAACGGGTTTCTCCGAGGTGCATTTCGCCCTGCCCCCCGATCCGCCGCTCGTCTCGATCCTCATCCCCACGCGCGACGGGAAGTACCTCGCCCAGTGCATCACGTCGGTCCTGGAGCGCACGACCTACCCGAACTACGAGATCGTCGTCATCGACAATGGTTCGGTGGAAGCGGGTACCAAGAAGTTCTTCGAGAAGATGGTCGAGAAGCTCATCGTCCTGCGCGACGACAGCCCCTTCAACTACTCGGCGCTGCACAACCGGGCCGTTCCCCAGTGCCGGGGTGAGGTTCTGGTGCTGCTCAACGACGACACCGAGGTCCTGGCGCCGAATTGGCTCACCGCGATGGTCGCCCAACTGCTCCAGCCCCAGGTCGGCGCCGTGGGCGCCAAGCTGCTCTACCCCGACGGGCGTGTCCAGCACGCCGGGGTCATCCTCGGCCCCGACGGGCTGGCCGGCCACGTCGCCAGGTTCCGGTCGAAGGACGACAAGGGCTACTTCGGGCGAACCGCGCTCGCCTCTGAGTTCCAGGCCTGCACCGCGGCGTGTCTGGCGGTGCGCCGCCAGACCTGGGAGAAGCTCGGCGGCCTCGACGAGGAGTTGAAGGTGGCCTGGAACGACATCGACTTCTGCCTTCGGGTGCGGGCTAACGGCGAGATGGTGACCTACACCCCGCTGGCGGAACTACTCCACTACGAGTCGGTCTCGCGGGGAACCGACCAGTCGGGTCCGAGCTACAACCGTTTCATGGAGGAGATCCTCATCATGCGTGACCGCTGGGGGTTCGAGATCGCCCGTGATCCCTACTACAACCCGAACCTCTCACTCAGCCACGCCATGTTCGAGCTGGCCTATCCTCCCAGGGTCTCGCCCTGGTACACGGGGATCGAGTAGCCGGCTGGTTTCGCCCGCGCGAGGTGCTGTGGTTCGGAGCTCGCGCGGGTGCAACACTGGGAGCCATGAACCATAGGTCCGTGAGCCGATCCCTCGCCTCACTCGCAGTACTGACGTGTCTGGCCCTCGGCGTTGGACCCGCTCAAGGCGCGTCCGCCGCGACACCGTTCCCGCTGTGCAGCGCGAGCCACTTCTCCACCAACGGCACGATCAAGACGCTTCCTGGGGGCACGACCGTCAGGCTCGTGCTGACGAGCCACTACTTTCCGACGTGCGCGTGGTCCTACGGCACCGCTTTCCAGTTCCTGTCGGCGAGCGGCAGTCCGGTCGGACCGTCGCACAGCCTGCCCTCACCGGCGTCGGCCGCCCCCGCGCTCGTCTATGACACGTTCCAGGTCGTCGAGAGCCTCTCGACGATGGAGGGCGTGCAGTGCACGTCGCGTGAAGCATCCGCGCTGGCCGTGACGACCCCTAACAAATCTCGCGTCGTCGTGCATTTTCCAGAGACCGTGGGGGTCTGCGTGAACGGCACGACCCACTGGACGACGCTCGCCGGCCCGACGTTCCCGCGCCCGAAGAATTGTGCGGCTTCGGCCCTTCGGGTCTCGGTGGGGCGCGCCAACGGGGCGGCCGGCACCATCTACCACCCGATCGACTTCAAGAACGTGGGCGCTGTCCAGTGCGTGGTCTCGGGCACGCCGGCGGTCCAGCCGACCACGGGCTCGTTGGCCGGAGTGGCGCATCTCTTCGTGGGGGACCCCGCGAAGGTCGTCGACCTCGCCTCGCAGGGCTATGGAGACCCCGTACGCCTCGCTCCGGGTCAGTCGGCCAGCGCAAACTTCGGGGTGAGCGAGTCGGGGAACTACACGCCTGCGGCCTGCGTGGCGAAGAACGCCCAGAGTCTGAGCGTGGGTCTCGGAAGCGGGAATTGGTGGGTACGCCTAAGCATTTCGGTGTGCACGAAACTCGCCAGCACGTATATCTACGGCGTAGTACCAGGCGGCAACGGCGTGCTTTCCTAGGGCACTTTCGCGCGGCCCGCATGAGTCATCTCGGGCGCGCGGCGCGGCGCGCTTCGCATGTTACCTTTTGTTACTTAATTTTTATCGAAGGTGATACCCACTAAGAAAGAGGAAGTTGTGACTGGAACCGAGCACGTCCACGAGATCGACCCGGACGAAAATAGTCTGCGCGCGGGGGTGCTGGGCCTCTTCGACTCGGTTGTCATGGGCGTCGCTGGTGTCGCGCCCGGCTACTCGATCGCGGCCTCGACGGCGATCTTATTCGGCGCGGTCGCCCTCGGCGGCGCCGCGGCGTTGCTCTACTGCGGAATCGCCATGTTCGGCATCGTCTCGGCCTTCAGCTACCTCGGTCGAAACGAGCCCAAGGCGGGCGCGAGTTACTCCTGGGTGCGCCGCGCGTTGCACCCGGTGCTCGGCTACCTCTCGGGCTGGGCGCTGATCGTATCGGCGCTCATTTTCATGGTGGCCGCGACCGTGCCCGCGGGTTCCTACCTGCTCGGACTCTTCTCCGCGTCGGCGGCGAACAACAAGGGGGCGGTGACGATCGTCGGCGCCATCTTCTTCCTTCTCATGGTCGCCGCGGTCGCGGCGGGAGTCACCATCACGGTCACCTTGCAGATCATCATGTCGTCCGTTGAGATCATCCTGCTGACCCTCTTCGCCGTACTCGCGATCTTCCACGGACATCACGTCCAAACGTTCTCCTGGCACTGGTTCTCCCCGTCGGTCTTCCACGGCTCGTCCGGCTTCTTCGCCGGCGCGCTCGTCGCGGCCTTCTACTACTGGGGCTGGGACGTCACGGCGAACCTCAACGAGGAGACCAAGGGCGCTAAGCGCACGCCCGGCCTCGGTGGCATCGTCGGCATCATCTTCGTCTTCCTGCTCTTCGAGGTCTTCACTGTCGCGACCAACATGGTGGTGGGCGGCAGCCAGATTCTCAAGAACCCGACAGACGTCCTGAGCGTGCTCGGCCAGGACGTGTGGCACGGCGCCGGAGGCAAGTTGATCGTGGTGGCGGTGGTGCTCTCCACGGTCGCGACCCTCGAGACGACGCTGATCCAGGTGACTCGGACCCTCTTCGCGATGGGCCGCGACAACACCTTGCCCAAGAAGCTCGGCACGGTGCACCCGAAGCTCAAGACGCCGATCGTGGCGACCGCGGCGGTGACGATCTTCTCGCTGGCGCTGTTCGTCGGCTCGCAGTTCGTGGGATCGCTCGGCTCGATCCTCACCGACGCGATCAACTCTATTGGCCTGCAGATCTGCATCTACTACAGCCTCGCGGGCTTCGCCGTCGTCGTGCTATATCGGAGGCAGCTCTTCAAGTCGGTCTCGAATTTCATCTTCATGGGTCTGTGGCCGCTCCTTGGGGCGCTTTTCATGGCGACCATGTTCGTCAAGGCGATTCCCGGGCTCAACAGCACGACACTCTGGGTGGGCCTCGGCTCGATGGCGCTCGGGCTCATCCCGATGGGTTACTACTGGTACAAGAAGAACCCGTACTTCGAGATGCCGTCCAAGGAAGACCGTCACGCGGTGCTCGAGGAGTTCGAGATCAACCTCTAAACGGACTCAATCCGAAGCGGCGGCTACGAATTAAAATCACGAGTGCGCTCAACTCGACGACTCGACGTTTCCGTTCAGCCCCCACGATTCGGCGATCAGCTCGAAGGACCGTCGCCTCGCCTCGTAGGAGTGGGTGCGGGTCGAGAGCATCAGTTCGTCGGCCCCGGTGCGTTCGAGCAGCGCCCTGAGCCCTTCGAGGACCGTCGCGGGGTCGCCGATCACGTGGGTCGAGAGCGCTTCCTCGACGATGCTCAGCTCCTCGCTGGTGAAGTGGTGCATCTCGGCGTCCTCGGGCGACGGCAACAGGCCCAGGCGCCCCGAGTGGCGCTGGAGGATGCTGAGGGCCGACGATCCCGAGACCCAGCGGGCCTCGTCGGCGCTCGGCGCGCAGAGCACCGAGACCGCGACCATCACCCGGGGCTGGGCGAGCAGCACCGACGGATCGAAGTTCGAACGGTAGGCGTCGAGCGCCGCGTCCAGCAGCTTGGGGGCGAAATGGTACGCGAAGGAGAACGGCAGCCCGAGCAGGCCGGCCAGCTGGGCGCTGTACGTGGAGGAGCCGAGCAGCCACACCTCGGGGAGGTAGCCCGTGCCGGGGTTGGCCGAGGGATGCGGCGCGGGGCCCTCGCGGGGGATCAGGTAGCCGATCAGCTCGACGACGTCGTCGGGGAACCGGTCGGCTCCCAGGTCCGCCGAACGGCGCAGTGCCCGCGCGGTGCGGTGGTCCGTGCCGGGCGCGCGGCCGAGCCCCAGGTCGATCCGGCCCGGGTGCAGCGCTTCCAGGGTCCCGAACTGCTCGGCCACGACGAGGGGGGAGTGGTTGGGCAGCATCACCCCGCCCGCTCCCACGCGCAGCGTCGAGGTGGCGCTGGCGAGGTGGGCGATGAGGACCGCCGGGGCCGAGCTCGCGACCGCCGGCATCGAGTGATGCTCCGCGACCCAGAGCCGGTGGTATCCAAGGCCTTCGACCGCGAGCGCAAGTTGCGTCGTCTCGGCGAGCGCCTGGGCCGGGGTCGAGCCCGTCGCCACGGTGGCGAGGTCGAGCACGGAGAGAGGGATCATGGTCCCATCCACCCTAGAAGCCAACGCGCGGATTCACGCAGGACCGTAGCATGGGCCCATGGACCTGGAACTCGGCGGACGGGCGTTTCTCATTACCGGCGGCACTGACGGCCTCGGCCTGGCGCTCGCGCGCGGCCTGGTCGCCGAGGGAGCGCGGGTCGCGGTGTGCGGCCGCGACGCGCAGCGCCTCGACCGGGCCCAGGAGCTCCTCGGACCCGACGCGCTCTGCGTCGAGGCCGACGTGACCAAGGCGACCGAGCTGGACGCCTTCATCGATACGACGCTCGCGCGTTTCGGCCGCCTGGACGGAGCGGTGAACAACGCCGGGCGCTCCTCGGGGACGCCGGTGGCGACCTCGGACGACAACGCGTGGCGCGAGGACTACGAGCTGAAGGTGATCTCGGCGCTGCACGTCGCTCGGCGGGTCCTTGACGCCCTCGAGGCGACCAAGGGTGCCATCGTGAACGTGCTGGCGATCATGGCGCGGTCACCTCAGGCGAACTCCACGCCCACCACCGCCTCGCGGGCCGCCGGCCTGGCGCTCACCAAGGCCATGGCCAACGAGGTCGCCCCCCGCGGCATCCGCGTCAACGCCATCCTGATCGGGCTCATCGAATCCGGGCAGTGGACGCGCCTCGCCGAGGACGCCAACCTCACCCTCGAGCAGTTCTACGCGAGGATGGCCGAGGGTTCGAAGATCCCGCTCGGGCGGGTCGGACGCGCCGACGAGTTCGCCGACCTGGCGGCGTTCCTGCTGTCGCCGCGCGCCAGCTACATCACCGGCGTCGGGGTGAGCATCGACGGGGGACTGTCGCCCGTCATCTGACCCGCCGCAGTGGCGTCGCGGGACCCGGACGCTCGCCTTCGGGCGACCCTGCGGTAACCTTGGGTGCGTCTGGACGAGCCTGCACCAGGTAATTCACCGTGGTGGCGCCTTCGCCGGCGTGACGAAACGGGTCACTCGACGTGGGGGACACCACTAAGGACGAACGCCCGCCCGGACACCTCCGGGCAACGGCAGAGACATTCGATATGAGCACCTTCGCCAACACTCCGCCGCTCGACGAGTTCGTCGTCGAGCGCAAGGCCATCGGCTTCTCCATCGTGGCCGGCCTGGTCCTGGCCGCCGTCGGCATCGCCATCGGCATCGTGACCGGATCGCAGGTCATCCTCTTCGACGGCTTCTACACGTTCCTGGGCATCGGGCTCTCGTGGATGGCGATGAGGGTGTCGCACCTGGTCGCCCACGGTCCGACCATCCGGTACCCCTTCGGCCGCGAGGCCCTGACCCCGCTCATCATCGGCGTGGAGGGCGTCGCCCTGCTCGCGACCTGCGCCTACGCCTCCTTCAACGCCGTGCTCACCATCATCGACGGGGGCAGCCGGCTGCCGTCGAACTGGAGCGTGGGCTACGCGTGCGTGGCCCTGGTGGTGCCGACCGGACTGTGGTGGTGGCTGCGGCGCACGGCGCGCGACTCCGAGCTGGCCTCGGCCGAGGCCATCTCGTGGCTCCAGGGCGGGGTGCTGGGACTCGGCATGCTGGTCGCCTTCGTCTTCGCCCGGCTCATCATCGGCACGAGCTGGTCGCCCGCCGCCCGGTACGTCGATCCGGCCCTGGTGATCGCGGCCTGCCTCGGTTTCGTCGTGCCGCCGATGCGGATGATCCGCACGACGTTCATCGAGCTGGTCGAGGGCAGCCCCGACACCGACCTCCAGGGTCCGGCGCGCGCGGCCGTGGACGAAGTGGGGGCGCAGTTCGGCCTGGGCGAGCAGCACCTTCGAATGACCAAGATCGGACGCAAGTTCTACGTCGAGATCGACTTCGTCGTCGACCCCTCGTGGACCGTGCGCCAGTCGGACCAGGTCCGACGAGCGCTCACCGAGCGCCTGGACCTGCTGCCCCACGACCTCTGGCTGACCGTGGAGTTCACGGCGGACCGGAATTGGGGCGCGATGCCCGTTGCGGGTCCGGCGGGCTGAGCGAAGTCAACGCAGCTCTGCCAAGCCGGAGATTTCATCGTTTCGGCGTGGATCGACGCCGGACGAACCTTGCGGCTACGCCCAGCCGAGCTCCTCGAGCCGGGGATCGCTGATGCCGAAGTGGTGGGCGACTTCGTGGATGACGGTCTTTCGGACCTGTCGCATGACGTCGATCTCGTCGTCGCAGTACCGGCAGATCGTCGACTGGTAGAGGGTTATCCGGTCTGGCATGACGCCGCTGTAGCTCATTGGTCCGCGCTGGGTGAGGGGAACCCCCTCGTAGAGGCCGAAGAGGGAGCGGCCCTGGGCCTGGTCCTCGACGATGACCGCCACATTCTCCATCATGGCCGCCAGCTCGGCCGGCAGCGAGGCGAGAGCCTCGGCGGCCAGCTCCTCGAATCGCTCGTTGGAAACGGTGAACATCGTCGCAGCGTACCGGTGTTCGGTGCCGGGCGAACTCGGGTCACATTGCTCTAGTTCGAGTCGACGCGGCACCGTTGAGAGGAGTACGTTGAAGTCCATCAGACATCGCTGACTCGAGGTGCTCATGACAACCTTCACTCGTCGTCCGAAAGCTCGAACGGTCGCCCTCGTCGGACGCAGCGGTGCTGGCAAGACCTCCCTGCTCGAGGCGCTCGTCGTCGCTACCGGCGGGCTCGACCGGCCCGGCAAGGTCGAGGACGGCACGGCGCTGTGCGGCAACGACCCCGAGGAGCGCAAGCACCAGATGTCGCTGGGGATCGCCCTCGCGCCGGTGTGGGTGAACGACGACAAGATGACGCTGCTGGACACCCCGGGGTTCATCGACTTCCACGGCGAGGTCGAACGCGCCCTCGAGGTCGCCGATCTGGCCGTGCTCGTGGTGAGCGCCGTCGACGGCGTGCAGGCCGACACCGAGGTGATCTGGCACCTCGCTCGCGAGGCCGGCGTGCCCGTGGTCGTCTTCATCAACTTCCTCGACGCCGAGCGGGCCAACTTCGAAGCGACGCTCAGCGCGCTCGAGCGCCTCATCGGCCCGACCCTCGCGCCGCTCGAGCTGCCGATCGGCATCGGCGCGGACTTCTCGGGCGTGGTCGACCTGCTCGCCGACGAGGCCATCACCTACGGGGCCGGGCGTCCAAGCCGCGAGCCGGTGCCGTCCGATCTGGCCGAGCTCGAGACGAGGGTCCGCTCGAGCCTCCTCGAGGCGATCGTCGTCGGCGACGACGCGCTCACCGAGCGCTACCTCGAGGGCGACGTGCCCGAGCTGGAGGAGCTGGAGCACGTGCTTGGCGAGCTCATGGCCAAGGGGAGCATCGTGCCGGTCACCTGCGGATCGGCCGTCCGGGCCATCGGTGTCGACCGGCTCGCGACGCTGGTCGACGAGATCGCCGAGAGCCGGCCGATCCCCGCGATCGAGAGCGGCGACGAGGTCATGCTCGCTCGCGATCCCGAGGCCGACCTGGTGCTGAGGGCCTTCAAGGTCATCGTCGACCCCTACGTGGGCCGGATCGTCGTGATGGAAGTCATCGCCGGCACGGTCACGGCGGAGGTCACCCTTGCCAACACGAGGTCCAGGTCCGAGGAGAAGCTCCACGGGCTCAACTACCTGTTCGGCTCCAAGCTCGTCGCGATCGACAAGGCCTTCGCCGGGGACGTGGTGGCGGTGGCGAAACTGAACAACGTGGTGGTGGGCGACCTGCTGACCCGCCGGGGCCGCGACCTGTCGGCCGTGCTGGCTGCCGCGCCGACTCCCGCGTTGTCGGTGATACTGCTCGGGAACTCCGACGACGTCGACGACAAGATCGCCAGCGCGCTGCACCGCCTCGCCGAGGAGGACCCGTCGCTGCGGGTGCGACACGACCCGGTCTCGCGGCGCCTGGCGATCGACGTCATGGGTGACCTGCACCTCATGGTCACGCTCGAGAGGCTGCGCCGCAGGTTCAACGTCGAGGTGACGACCGCCCCGCCGTCGGTGCAGCTCTTCGAGACGATCGTCAAGCCGCGCGAGATCGAGGGGCGCCTGAAGAAGCAGACGGGCGGGCACGGTCAGTTCGCCGTGGTGAACATGAAGGTCGAGCCCCTCGAGCCGACCGCGCCCCTCGAGTTCGTCGACGCCGTCGTGGGCGGGGCGGTGCCGCGCCAGTACATCGGCGCGGTGCGCAACGGGGTCGAGAAGGCCATGGCCCACGGCGGCCCCGAGGGGCACCCGGTCGTGGGGCTGCGCGTCACGCTCCTCGACGGTAAGCACCACGCCGTGGACTCCTCCGAGGCCGCGTTCGAGACTGCGGCCTCGATGGCGGTGCGTTCCGCACTCGGCGAGGCCGGAACGGCCGTGCTCGAACGGATAATGGTGGTGACGGCGGTGGTTCCGGCCCGGTACCTCGGCGACGTGCTGAACGACCTGTCGGGACGTCGGGGTCGGGTCATCGGCACCACGCAGGACGACGACATGTCGGTCACCGTCACCGCCCACGTCCCCGAGGCCCAGCTCCACCGCTACGGCCTGGACCTGCGCTCCATGACCTCAGGGCTGGGTCGGGCGAGCATAGAGCCCCATCATCTCGCCGAGGTACCCAAGACCGCGACCACGAAGACCGCCGCCACGAAGACCGCCGTCGGGCACTAGAAGGCGGGCGTGGACCCGTGCAGGTGCAGCGGCTTCGCCGGGGCCGCCACGCGGAACCCTCATGCCAATGAGAGGAATCCGGACGTGATGCAGAGCCCGAAGGCGTCGATGACGAGTATTCCGACGATGATCGCAACGATGACGACCGTCGTCGCCCGACCGCGTCGGGTCGCGGTCGGGCGGGGCATGTACCAATCCGGAAGCAGGCCTTGCGGAAAGGCGGCGACGCCGCTCCAGGGCACCGCGTCGGGGTCCAGGGGCGCCCGGGGGTCGGCGGCCAGGGCGAGGACCGTCAGTTCCTCGTCGCTCAGGACGTCGCCCGACCGGAGGTCGTCATCGGGAACTCGTGGAGCGTCCTGCACGCTGTCCTCCTCGGGGCCCGAACCCGGGCGGCGGGCCCTCAATCGTCAAGGTACACCTTGCTCCAGGGGCGATGGTGGGGAACCTCTCGAGGGAAGGCTCCGCCCTCGTCTCGGCGGGAACTGGGCTTCGCGGACCGGCCAACTCGATGGCGGGTCACCTCAGGTAGCGTGCTGGGGTGGCCAGCCGCATCCGGAGAGTACTTGAGTGGTCGAAGTCCCACGAAGGCCGCAAGCTGATCCGGTTCACCGCGGTCTCCCTGGTGTCGACGGTCGTCTCGGTGCTCGCCATCACGCTCGTCTACGGCCTGAGGATCATCCGCAGCGAGGTCGAGGCGACGCTCTTCGGGAACCTCGTCGGAGCCATGCCCTCCTACAGCCTGAACCGGCGCTGGACGTGGGGCAAGACCGGCCGCAGCCACGTTCGCAAGGAGATCCTCCCATTCGGCGTGATGGCCGTGCTGGGCATCGCCTTCTCGATGCTGGGGGCCTTCTACGCCAAGCACCTGGTGCACGCGCACCATTGGAGTCACCTGTTCAACACCGGCCTGGTCGACGCCGCCAACCTCGCGAGCTTCGCCATCTTCTGGGTCCTCAAGCTGATGGTCTTCAATCGGATCTTCCACGTGGACGAGGAGGCCGAGATCGACGCGGAGCTGCTGCGAGAGGAGGTCCCGCCGACCGGCTAAAGGTTCGCGTCGACGCGGCGGCCCCTCGAGGCGCCGCCAAGGGTCCGCTTCAGACGGTTATCGACGCTGTTGGCTCCGGCCAGGTCGAGGTGGACCACCCGGGAACGGCCCGCGTCGATTGAAGGACCGGGGGTAGCCATCGCACTGCCGCTCCCGGGTGAACTGCGGGCGTGACTACACCTTGTGGGCTACGCCCACAAGGGCCCGGTAGCTCCTGACGGGCTCACCCCCGAAGCGGCTGTCCACGAGGTCACGCATCGCCGCGAACAACTCCCGTCGATGACCACCCGGCATGCTCAGGTACGCCGAGTGGGTGGACAGGAGCCCGATGACCTTGTCGGTCGTGTACCGGTCGTTCCAGCGATGCCAACTGACCGTTGACATCTCAAGCAGAGAGCCGCCGCCGCTTGCCTGAGGCTCGGCGGCCTCCCACACTGCGCCGATGTCCGGCCCCGCTTCTTCGAGGACGCTGACGAGCTGCTCCTCGGTGGGCGAGGTGGTCTCTTCGTAGTCGTCCAAGTACTTCGCGTGCAGGTCGCGCGCTGCCGTGGAGAACTCGTTGAAGCCGGCACCGTCCAGGGTACGGTTCGTCGTCAGGGCAATGGACCCTCCGGGGTTCAGCACCTCGGCGGCCTTCACCCAGCGAAGCGACGGGTGGACCCGGTGGTCGGCGGTGGCGGGGAACACCACGTCGAACGTTCGGCCCTGCGATGCCCAGTCGTCGAAGGTGGTGACCTCGACGTCGAACACGGAGGGTTCGAACTTCTCACGGGCAACACGGGCCAGCTCGGCACCGGGCTCGATGGCGAGCACGCGGCACCCGCGTTGGAGCAATCCTTCGGTGGCTTGGCCTGTTCCACAGCCCACCTCGATGACACTAGGGTGAGTTGCCAGGTTCGCGCCAGCATCGATGGCGTCGAACACCTCCCGCGGATAGCGGGGGCGACACCGTTCATAGGCCTCGGCCGCGGTGTCAAAGGTCAGCCCACGCCTCAGGTTTCATGCGGTCACTTCGCCATTATCGTCACCCGACTTGGCGGCGGTGACGAGGCTACCCCTCCGAATGAATTCAAGCCTTCGCATACTTACTCGCCGGCTGGCGTCGAATCGGTAGTCTGATGACCGTGAACACCAGTGAGGCCTCCGCCAGACATGCCGTTCTTGCCGTTGCCTCCAGGATGATCAGGGAAGCCGGCAGCCGGGAACTGAAGTACGACGACGTGGCCGAGCGGGCCAACGTCGGCGTCTCGACCATCGAGGACATCTTCGATTCGCGCAGCCAGCTGATCGCCGAAGCCCAGATGGCCAACTACTTCTCGATGGTCGAACCGCACCATCTCGTCTTGTCGCGCGTGGAGTCGGCGGTGGACGACCAGGACCAGCCGGCCTTCTGGGTGGCGATTGAGGAAAACCTCGACATGGCCTGGTCGTCCGGACAGATGGGCGAGAAATGGGGTGTCATGAACATGCTCCACGACGTCTGGGGGGACCCCTTCTCGCAGCGTCACTTCTGCGACCTGCTCGACATTCAGTTCGAACGGTGGATTGAGGTCATCGAAGGCGCCCAGAGGCTGGGTTGGATCGACTCGGACGTCGACGCCAAGGCCGTCACCGCGATCATCTGGTCGGCTTCGATCGGCCAGGTGATCATGTCCGGTTCAACGGTCCTGGATGTGCCGACGCAGAGCGTCAGGGACTTCTACCTGCGGATCGTGCGCGGCAAGAGCCAGCCCGCGCCGCGCCCCGGCGAATGAGGCGAACACACTTCTGAGCGGCGCCGCTCACGCTGGTGCGCGCGACGACCGTCACGGCATCGAGTCCGGTGGGCACCCACGCCGGCGCGCACACCTGCTCGCGCCCCGCGAACGCGAGCGTCACGATCACCCGCGTGCCCGGTGACCAGATCGTCAATACTCCGACCGTGCTGCCGACGAGCCCGTCCTCGGTGCCCACCGCCTGCAAGGTCCCGACGCGGACCCGGGACCGGGCGGGTGGGGTCCCGCGAGCGCACGACGGCGGTCCTGGCAGCAAGTTCGCCGGCGCTCCTCGCCGGAGAGGCTGTGGTGGCCTGGCGCTTCGTCGACGCCCGGGGCATAGAAGGAAGACGTGCCGTCGGCCATTAGTTTGGTGGTGTGGAGATGATCGTGCGCAGGAGAAGGGTCCGGTGGCTCATCTGGGCCGTGGCGCTGGCCTTGGTCGTGGGCGGCGTCGTGCTGGTCGTCATGGGACTGCACGGGCCCAGGGAGGGACCGAGCATCCCGGGTCCGATCGGCAAGACATCGGTGGGCATCTCGAGCAAGACCGCCCTCGCGTCGGCGCCGTACGGGGCTGGCGTGTCGCCGGTGATGGCACTCGCCTCGTACAGCGCGGGCGCCACACCCGGTGTCGTCGGATCGAACGCGACGCCGACGCCGATCGCGAGCGCCCACGTGGCGCTCGTGAAGCGCTCGACGCCCGTGCACCTGTCCATCCCCGCCATCGGCGTGTCGGTGAAGCTGACCGAGCTCGGACTCGAAAAGAACGGCAGCGTCCAGCTGCCGAGCAGCTACTACGTGCCGGGCTGGTACAAGGACGGCCCCGCCCCCGGACAGATCGGCTCCGCCGTGATCCTCGGCCACGTCGACTCCAAGGCCGGACCGGGTGTGTTCTACCGGCTGAACGATCTTCGTGTCGGCAACCGCATGACCGTGACCCTGAAAGACAAGAAGAAGGTGACCTTCAAGGTCATCGGGCTGCGCCAGTACACGAAGGCGACCTTTCCCGAGCGCCTCGTGTACGGACCGCGCAGCTACAGCGCGCTGCAGCTGGTCACCTGCGGAGGGACATTCGACTCCCACACCGGCCACTACCTCTCGAACATCGTCGTCTTCACGAAGATCGTCAAGTCCTAGGCGAGGCCACCGGCGCAGCGTCGTACGGTAGTTCGCGCCCCCGACCGCAGCGCGAATCGCCCTACATACCGAGTGCTTGACATACCAAGCACTCGGTATGTATACTGTATTTGTGCCGGAGGAGCCGAGCACGTAGCCAGTCGAAGGAGTTCCCATGGATACAGACAGCACCAAGAAGGCCAAGACCGCCACGGAGGGTGACGCCGCCACCGAGGCCAAGAGCGTGCAGGACCAAGTGCTGGACGCGATCAAGCGCAGCCAGGAAGCCACGCTGCAAGTCGTGGGCACATGGTCGGAGAATGTCGCCAAGATGGTCCACAACCTGCCCGAACTGCCGAAGCTCCCGATACCCGACGCGCTGACCAAGCCCGGCGAGTTGTCGGACCAGTTCTTCGAGTTCGCCCAGAAGTTGATGAAGTCCCAGCAGGAGTTCGCCAAGAAGTTGATCGACGCGCTGCCGGGCCACGACAAGACCGAGGGCTAACCAGCCTCAGCAGGTACGGCTCGTCGAGCCGCAAGGAGCGCGGACTTGCAGTGAAGTGACTGCGAGTCCGCGCTCCTTTGCGTCCCGGGGCCGTGGCCTGACTCGGGGGTCCCGGTCCGGGAGGCAGAGTTCGGATCAGGCGAGAAGAGGAAGTTGTTCGGGCCCACATGCTTGACATGTCAAGCATGTGGGGTGTATACTGTGCTTGTGCCGGAAGTACTGAGCACAGTTCAAGAGTCAAGGAGAAGAATATGGTTACCACGACCAAGACCACTGCCAGGACCGAAGTGCCGGAGTTCGCTCAGACGATTCGTGACGAGATGATTTCGAACGTCAAGCAGGCTCAGAAGATTTCGCTCGACGCCACCAAGACATTCATGAAGGCCGTTTCGGCGCTTCCCGTTCCCGAACTGCCCACCCTTCCGGGTGTCGCGGAGGTTCCCAGCGCCGAGGCTCTGACGAACTACACGTTCAACCTGGTCACCGATTTGCTCAACGCGCAGCGCGAGTTCGCCCTTCAGTTGGCGGCCGTGCTGACCCCCGAGAAGACGGCTTAGTCCGACTTTCGGAGTCCGCTACGATGCAGAACACGGAAGAGCCTGAGACAGTAGAAGATGATGACCCCCGGCGCATGCTGGGCGGATTCATCCGGGTGCAGCGGCAGATGGCGAATCTGTCGCTGCGCCAGCTTTCGGCAATGACAGAGATTTCGAACCCCTACCTGAGCCAGGTCGAGCGGGGACTGCACGAGCCGTCCATCCGAGTGCTGAAGTCGATTGCCGACGCCCTCAACGTCTCCGCGGAGATTCTCTTCGAGCAGGCGGGCCTGATCAGCGGCACCGAGAAGCTCGGCGACGAAGCCACCGAGTCGGCGATCCGGGCAGACCAGCGACTCACCGACCCCCAGCGCCACGCGCTGCTCGGGGTCTACCGGAGTTACGTCGAAACCAACCGCAGCGGCGAGACCACCCGCAAGAAAACGACCCGCAAAGAGGCCTAGCCATCACAGGGACTCCGCGGCACGTGGCGAAGTCCAAGACGGCCAGGGCGGCGAGCACCGCGTCAATCGCTGGTCGCGGGCCCGCTCAGTGAACGGCAAGTGAGGCGACTGTGACAGCTTCCTTGCACCAGTCGTGGGTATGCTTGGCATGCCAAGCGATTGGTGTGTAAGGTTCTCCAAGAATACGGTTAGGTTCCGAGACTCGAGGGATTGCGAGATGGCTACAGAAAGCACTGAAAGTTCATCCGAAGCTGGCGGTGCCACCAGCCTGCAGGAGCAGTTCTTGGGCGCGCTGCAGTTGACCCAGAACGCCACCCTCCAGTTCGTGAGCGCCTGGTTCGACGGTGCCACCGAGTTGGTGGCCAAGATGGCTGACATGACCAAACTTCCGGCGGTCGGTTCGCTGCCCGAACCCGCCGAACTCTTCGACTTCGCCCAGCAGTTGATGAGTTCCCAACAGCGTTTCATCCAGGACGCGGTGAGCGGAGCGGATCCGGTTTCGTTCCTCGGATCGCTCAAGGCGGCCCAGTCCCAACTGCTCGAGAGGCCGACGGAGGTCGCCGCCGCGAACGTGCGCCTCGCCATTGGACTGGACGCCGCGGTGCGCGCGACGGTCCAGTGCGCCACCGGCGCCGCGGTGTCGGCGCCGTTGTCGCCCGCCACGGGTGACAAGCGGTTCTCCGACCCGGCCTACCGCCAGAATCCCCTGTTCTTCCTGCTCGAGCAGCAGTACCTGCTCGGGTGCCAGTTCGTGACCGAACTGCTCGACGCGGCCGAACTCGACGAGACCGAGGACGCCAAGGCGCGATTCGCCGCCACCTTCATCCTCGACGCGCTCGCGCCCACCAACACGCTGCTCGGCAACCCCGCTGCGCTGCGCGAGGCCTTCGACACCGGCGGCGAGAGCCTGCTGCGCGGCGCCAAGAACATGATGGACGACATCAAGAACAACGGGGGCTGGCCGTCCCAGGTCGACAGTTCGGACTTCGAGGTCGGCGTCAACATGGCGGCAACCCCCGGCGCCGTCGTCTACCGCAACGAGTTGATCGAGCTGATCCAGTACGCGCCCCAGACCGAGCAGGTCTTCGAGGTGCCGCTGTTGTTCTGTCCGCCGTGGATCAACAAGTACTACATCATGGACCTCGCCCCCGGAAAGAGCCTGATCGAGTGGGCCGTGCAGCACGGCCACACCTGCTTCGCCATCAGCTACCGGAACCCCGATGCCAGCTTGCGCGACCTCGGCCTCGAGGACTACCTGCGCAAGGGCCTCTTCGACGCGGTGCGCGTCATCCGCGAGATCACCGGCGCCCCCGAGGTCAACACGGTCTCGCTCTGCCTCGGCGGGACCCTGAGCGCCATCGGGCTCGCCTACAACGCGGCCAAGGGCGACTCCTCGATCAAGTCCGCCACGTTCCTCAACACCAACACCGACTTCTCGGTCCCCGGGGCGCTGGGCATCTTCACCGACGAGAGCACCATCGCGGGCCTCGAGGAGCAGATGGCCAAGGACGGCTACCTCGAGGCCGACCAGATGGCGCACGTCTTTGACACGCTGCGCGCCAACGACCTGGTCTTCCAGTACGTCGGCAACAACTGGCTGCAGGGCAAGCAGCCGCCCGCCTTCGACCTGCTCGTGTGGAATGGCGACAGCACCCGCATGCCGGCCAAGATGCACTCGCAGTACCTGAGGTCCTGCTACCTCAACAACGAATTCGCGCGCGGGGAGTTCGTGATCGGCGGCACCAAGCTCGACCCCAAGAAGGTCACGGTCGACACCTACGTGGTGTCGGCGGTCAACGACCACATCGTGCCGTGGGCCTCGGGCTACAAGACCGCCCAGATGTTCTCGGGCCCGAACAAGTTCGTGCTGAGCACGTCGGGGCACATCGCCGGGGTTGTGAACCCGCCGAGCCCCAAGGCCAAGTTCTGGTCCAACGACGAGCGCCCGGTCGATCCCCTGGACTGGAAGCACGCGGCCAAGCTGATCGACGACACGTGGTGGCACGACTGGGCCGAGTGGATCGGCGCCGAAGGCGGCGCCCAGGTCGCCGCGCCCGCGAAGCCCGGCGACAAGAAGCATCCATCTCTCGAGGCGGCACCCGGTAGTTACGTGCTCGACCGAGCGTGACGAGCCTCGACGCGCGCAGGCGCGACTCGGTCGTCGTCTCGGCGGGCGGGCTCGAGGTTCGCGTCCGCGTGCAGGGCGACGGTGACCCGCTGCTGCTGCTCAACGGCTTCACCCGGCCGCTCGAGAGCTGGGAGCCGTTCGTCGAGGCGCTGAGCGGGCGCACCGTCGTCAGTTTCGATGCGCCGGGCGTTGGTGGAAGTCCGGTGCCGTGCCTGCCCCTTTCCATCGCGCAGCTCGCCGACGTCGCGGCCTCCGTGCTCGACGAGGTCGGTCTCGAGCGCGTGGACGTGCTCGGCTTCTCGCACGGCGGCGCCGTCGCCCAGCAGCTGGCCGTCGCGCACCCGGCGCGCGTTCGCCGCCTGGTGCTCGTCTCCACGTCGTGCGGCCTGGGGGCGACGCTCGGCGGCTTTGACGCACTCGACAACGCGACCCTGGGCAGCGACGCCAGCACGTGGTCCGACGCCGTCGGGGCGCTGTGGCACTCGATGGCCATCTCTAGCTGGTCGAGCATCCCGTTCCTCGGGGCCATCACGGCACGCACGCTGGTGGTGTGCGGCACCCACGACAGCGTCGCGCCGCCGGCCAACAGCCGGTCCCTGGCCCGACGCATCCCCGACGCCTCGCTCGTCATGCTCGCGGGCGGCCACGACCTGCAGCTTCCAGAGCCCGCTCAGGCCCTCGCTCGCACGGTCAGCCGATTCCTCGGACGCGCGGGCCGCTCCCGGCCGGCTCGAGGGCACGCGACCGGCACAAGTTCGATCAATGAAGACGTAACGAACAAGGAGATGACATGACGGAACTACGTTTTGACGGACGGGTAGCGATCATCACCGGAGCCGGCGGCGGGCTCGGACGCAGCCACGCGCTCTTGCTCGCGAGCCGCGGCGCCCACGTGCTCGTGAACGACCTCGGCGGCGCGCTCGACGGCAGCGGCTCGTCGGCGTCGGCCGCCCAGCGCGTCGTCGACGAGATCACGGCCCTCGGGGGCAGCGCGGCCGCGAATCACGACTCCGTCGCCACCGCCGAGGGCGGCGAGGCGATTGTCCAGGCGGCGCTCGACGCGTTCGGCCGGGTCGACGTGCTCATCAACAACGCCGGCATCCTGCGCGACAAGGCCTTCCACAAGATGGACGCCGCCTTCATCGACCAGGTCATCGACGTGCACCTCAAGGGCGCCCTCTACGTCAGCCAGCCGGCGTTCGCGCTCATGCGCGCCCAGGGCTACGGCCGCATCGTCAACACCAGCTCGGCGTCGGGTCTCTTCGGCAACTTCGGCCAGGCCAACTACGGCGCCGCCAAGGCCGGCCTCGCCGGATTCACCCGGGTCCTCGCGATCGAGGGCGCCGAGCACGGCATCAAGGTCAACGCCATCGCGCCGATCGCGCTGACCAGGATGACCGAGGGCATCCTCGGGGACCTCGCCGCGAAGGTGGCGCCCGAGACGGTGAGCCCGCTCGTGGCGTACCTCACGAACGAGGAGTGCACGGTGAACGGGCACATCTACTCGGTGGCGGGCGGACGGATCGCGCGGATCTTCGTGGCCGAGACCTACGGCGTCGTGCTGAAGGAGAACACTCCCGAGGCGATCCAGGACCAGCTGACCCAGATCGACGACCTGGACGTCACGCGACTGCACGAGCCGACGTCGCTCGACAGCGAGACCATGATCATCGCCAAGGCGCTTTCGGAAGTCGCTTAGGCGATTCCAGGAATTCCCGGCGCGACCTGTTCGCGCCGGGCAGCGCTCGGCGCCGCTGGATCGACCGTGGTGATCTTCACGTCGAGTGCGCGTTCGATGTGCGTTGAGCGTGCGCCGTCCCGGGCGCCGTCGCGCGCGTCGCAACGCGCGGTCAATCCGACTCGCTGCGTCGCACGCATCACGTCATCTCTCTCGCCGAGCCGTGAGTCGCGTCGAGGTCACAAACTATGCCAACCACTTGAGAACTATGTGTTGTTGAGAATCCTGACCAATCCCGGATGGATAGGGTGAGGCAGGGGGTGGTTGCGATGACTGAGCAAAGAGTGGCCGTAGTGACCGGTGGCACGCGAGGAATCGGGCGGGCCATAACCTTGGGCTTGGCCGAGATGGGCGTGCACGTGGCCGCGGGGTACCTGTCCAACGAGGAGTCGGCGAAGGCAACCCTCGAGGCCGCGGCGGCGATGAGCGGGTCGGTCAGCGTGCACCGGGTGGACGTAGGCGATCCGGACGAATGCACGCAGTACGTGGAGGACGCCATCGAGTTGTACGGGCGCGTCGACTACCTCGTGAACAACGCCGGGATCAACATCGACCGAACGGTGCGTCGGATGACCGTCGACGACTGGCACCAGGTCATGCGGATCAACATCTCGGGGTGCTTCTACATGGTCAAGGGCGTCATCGAGCACATGGTCGAGCGCAAGTCCGGGCGCATCGTGAACATCAGCTCGATCATCGGTCAGACGGGCAACGTCGGCCAGGCCAACTACGCGACGGCCAAGTCGGGGCTCTTCGGACTCACGAAGTCGCTGGCCCTCGAGCTCGCGGGCAAGGGGATCACGGTGAACTGTATCTCGCCCGGATTCATCAGTACCGACATGCTGGCGTCGGTGCCCGAGAACATCATCGACCAGATCGTGGCGAAGGTGCCGGTCGGCCGGCTGGGCACTCCCGAAGAGGTGGCCTTCGCGGTGATCAACCTGCTCGACGACCGCGCCGCCTACATCACAGGCGCCGTGATCCCGGTCAACGGCGGACTCGACATGTGAGGTGCGTTTCGGTCCGCGGCACCGACGTCGGACGGGGATCGCCAGAGGGCACCGGGTCCGGTTCCACGGAACGCCACGTCGCGGCGGACATTCGCGCCCGCACCGTCGACGGCCGGGGTGCATTTGGACCCGACGTTGTGACCTTCGACCTTGGGCGCATCGCCCGCAGCCCTCTACGGTCGAAGCGTGAGCGCGTACCCCGTGGTATTCGACGTCGAGCGCCCGGCGACCATGAGCCGAGCGCTCGTCTTCCTGCGCGTCGCCATCCTGGCGCTGCTGTCGTGGATCGGGACGTCCGGCAGCTGGCCGGGCCTCTTCTACCTCGGCTTTCCCGTCGTGGCGGCGGTGCTGGTGGCCCAGAAGGGCGGCGAGCGGTACCTCGCCGAGGACGGCGAGCGCGTCACCCGCTGGATCGGCTTCGCGGTGGGCCTGATCGCCTACCTGGCCCTCCTGACCGACAAGCTCCCCGACGGCGCCCAGCGGAACGTCCGCCTGGAGATCGCCCGCTCGGGCTCGCCGAGTGTCGGCTCCTGCCTGGTGAGGATCCTCAAGGCGATCCCCAGCGCGTTCGTGCTCTTCCTGTACGGCGTGGTCGGCTGGTTCGTCTGGGTGATCGCGGCGATCTCGATCCTCGTCAGCGAGCGTTATCCGGCCTCGCTGTGGAACTTCGAGCGGGGGATGGTCCGGTGGGAGGCCCGGCTGATCGCTTACCTGGCGTCGCTCGTCGACTCGTATCCGCCGTACTCGTTCCAGACCGGTACCGCGGCGGCGGAGTCCTCGCCGTGAGAAGCGGCGCCGGGCGTGCCTCGGTCCAGCGCGCCAGCCGGGGCGAACGACGTTTGAACCTACTATGGCCCCGAGGGCTCGGCCGCCTTGCCCCGCCAGGAGGTGAGCGATGGGAAGTTTCTTTCGGTTGGTGTCCGCCGGCCCGCTGTTCTTCGTGAGCGCCTGGGTGCTCATGATCTTCGCCGGCATCACCCACCAGGACGTCGGAGTCCACCCGTTCGGCTACGTCACCTCGATGGTGGTGACCATCGGGCTGTGGATCGCCGTCGCGCCCGCGATCGGCGCCGTCGCCGGACGGCGACACGGGAAGTCGTGACGGCGCCGTGGTCGGCGACACCGGATCCCCGGACGAGCGTTCGTCGTCGATGGGTGGCGCGACGCCAAGGTCGACGGCCACCGGGCGCTCGCTGACCTTACGATCACCACGGCTCGCGCGGTGCGAGCGAGACTGAAGAAAGCAGGTTCCACATGGATGTCCAGGAGTTGATGAGCAAGGTGGCGCAGAACCTTACGGCGGGCCGTGCGTTCGGGCCCGCCTACGAAAAGGACGGCGTCATGCTGATACCGGTGGCGCTGGTCGCCGGGGGAGGAGGGGGCGGCGAAGGTCCGACGGTCCCGACGCGCGACGACAATGAGAGCGAAGAGCCCGCAGCGGTGGCGCCCGAGCCCGCAGGGCAGTCGACCGGCTTGGGCGGGGGATTCGGCGGCGTGGTACTGCCAGTCGGCGCCTACGTGGTGAAGGATGAGCAGGTGCGGTGGGTCCCCGCGGTCAACGCCACCGTCGTCGTGCTGGGCGTGCTGGTCCTCGTTCGGATGGTGCTGCGCGCCCGGGCCCGGGCCTCACGTCGACGCCGGGGTTGACACGGGTCCGCGGCGGCCCGATTCGACGCCGCAGACGACTCATCCAGCTGTCCCGTGAGATCGGACTGCGAAATCACGGGACAGCTGGATGAGTTGTTTACCTCGCGGAAGCGAGGTTACCTACCGAAATTCCCGTTCCTTGACGAACCACGGCCACCGGAGTGACGGCCGCCGAAGTCGTGGCTCTGTGATCCACCCTTGCCGAAGCTAAGGCTCACTGATCCACCGTTGCCCTTCGATCCATCGCACTTCGAACCATGGCCACCGACGATAATCGAGGTCACGGTCACCGGCGTGGTGGTCGAAAGCTCCAACACGACACGGTCAGGGCTGGCCAACGTGGCGCCAGCGGCGAGACCGGTGATGGTCGTGGCCGTCGTCAGGGCGTACACCACGGGCGTGGTGCTGTCCTTACTCAGGATCGAGATTGACGTGCCCGCGACGTAGGCCGAAACGGTGCCCTCGACTCGGTTCGACTGGTAAGAGGTAAAGGCGCCACTGTCATGACGGGATGAATGATGGCCCTGCGATGATGCTGAAGCGACACTCACGGCACTTGCCGCAAGGCCAAAGCTCAGAGCAGCTGCCGCGGCAACCCGCCCCACTGCCTTCGTCTTGATCTTGTACATTGTGTTCCCTTCGTTGCATTCGCTCAAGATGTTCTCGAACAACACCAAGTCTCACGGCCAGGATTGTGAGTTGCCTGTGAAACCGCTGTGAGGAGCATCGGATTGGCCCAACTACTGGACAATTGGTCCCGTAATCGCGTCGGGGCTAGGCGGTTGCCTCGGTGAACTGGCTGTTGTAGAGCGAGTAGTAGAGGCCCCGCTGGACCATGAGCTCCTCGTGGCTGCCCTGCTCGATGATCCGCCCGTGGTCCATGACGATGATCGTGTCCGCGTTGCGGATCGTGGAGAGCCGGTGGGCGATCACGAAGCTGGTCCGGCCCTCTCGCAGGCGTCCCATCGCCTCCTGGATGAGCACCTCCGTGCGGGTGTCGACGTTGCTGGTGGCCTCGTCGAGGATCAGGATGCTCTGGTTGGCGAGAAAGGCGCGCGCGATGGTGAGCAGCTGCTTCTGTCCCGACGAGAGGTTGGACGCGTCCTCGTCGAGGACCGTGTCGTACCCGTCGGGCAGGGTGCGCACGAAGCCGTCGACGTACGCGGCCTTCGCGGCGGCGACGATCTCCTCGTTGGTGGCACCGGGCTTGCCGTAGCCGATGTTGTCGCGGATGGAGCCGGCGAACATCCAGGTGTCCTGGAGCACCATTCCGAAGGCTCGGCGCACCTCGTCGCGGGTGAGGTCCCGGTAGTCGACGCCGTTGAGCAGGATCCGGCCCCCGTCGATCTCGTAGAAGCGCACCAGCAGGTTGACGATCGTGGTCTTGCCCGCTCCGGTCGGCCCGACGATCGCGACCGTCTCGCCCGGGGCGACCTCCAGGGTGAAGTTCTCGATGAGCGGCTGGTCGGCGTCGTAGCGGAAGCTCACGTTCTCGAGCCTCACGCTCGCGGCCGACGACGGATGGCTGAGCCCGGCCTCGCTCGCCCGGTCGGGATCCTCCTCCCCGGCGTCGAGGAACTCGAAGACGCGCTCGGCCGAAGCGATGCCCGACTGGAGCATGTTCATCTGGCTCGCGATCTGGGTGATCGGCATCGTGAACTGGCGCGAGTACTGGATGAACGCGGTCACCGCGCCGAGCGAGAGCAGCCCCGAGGCCACGCGGTACCCGCCGAGCACCGCGATCGCGACGTAGTTGATGTTGGCGATGAACTGCATCGACGGCTGGATGATCCCCGAGAGGAACTGCGCCCGGAAGCTCGCCTCGTAGAGACGCTTGTTCTGGCTCACGAACTCGTCGACGGTCGCCTCGCTGCGCCCGAAGACCTGGACCAGCTCGTGGCCGGTGTGGGTCTCTTCCACGAGGCCGTTCAGCGAGCCCGTCTGGCGCCACTGCGCGGCGAACTGAACCTGGGAGCGCCTGGCGATGAACAGGGTCACGACCAGCGCGACGGGGATGATCACGGCCGACACCGCCGCCAGCAGCGGCGAGATCCAGAACATCATGCCCATGACCCCGACGATCGTGAGCAGCGACGTGATGAGCTGGCTCAGACCCTGCTGGATCGTGGTGGTGAGGTTGTCGATGTCGTTGGTGACCCGGCTGAGGATGTCGCCGTGGGGGTGGCTGTCGAAGTAGCGAAGCGGCAGGCGGCTGAGCTTCGCCTCGACGTCGCGGCGCATGCCGGACATCACGCGCTGGGTGAGCCCGGCCATCGTGAAGCCCTGGAGGTAGCTGAACGCGGCGCCGAGCAGATAGACGAGCGCCGCCAGTCCGAGCACCCGGCCGAGCTCGTTGATGTTGACGCCGATCCCCGGCGTGATGTTCATCCCCGCGACCATGGAGGCGATCTGGGAGTGGCCGTGGTCGCGCAGGTAGATGAGCGCCTGGGCCTTGGTAGTGCCGACGGGCAGCTCCTTGCCCACGATGCCGTTGAAGAGCACGTTGGTGGCGTTGCCGAGGATCTCCGGTCCCGACACCATGAACGCGACCGAGGTCACGCCGAGCACTAGCGCCAGGGCCAGCTTCGTGCGCTCCGGGCGGAGCCTTCCGAGCAGGCGCCGGGTGGTGCCGCGCAGGTCCTTGCTCCTCTCGGGCGCTCGGGCTCCGCCGCGCATCACGTTCATCGGGCCCATGCTCATGAGGCGGCCCCTTCACCCAGCTGGGAAGTGACGATCTCGCGGTAGGGCTCGCAGCTGGCCAGCAGCTCCTCGTGCGTGCCGATCCCCGCGATGCGCCCGTCGTCGAGCACGATGATCCGGTCGGCGTGCATGATGGTGCTGACGCGCTGGGCCACGATCACGACGGAGGCGTCGCGCGTGTCGACCTTCAGCGCCGCGCGCAGGCGGGCGTCGGTCGCGGCGTCGAGCGCCGAGAAGCAGTCGTCGAAGAGGTAGACGCGCGGACGCTTCACCAGGGCGCGCGCGATGGAGAGGCGCTGGCGCTGGCCCCCCGAGACGTTGGTCCCGCCCTGGTCGATCGGCGCCTCCAGTGCCCCGTCCATCGAACTGACGAAGTCGCTCGCCTGGGCCACCTCGAGGGCCTGCCACAGCTCCGCGTCGGTGGCGTCGGGACGGCCGAAGCGCAGGTTGCTCGCGACCGTGCCGCTGAAGAGGTAGGCCGCCTGGGGGACGATGCCGATCGAGCCCCACAGGTTCTCCTGGGCCCGGTCGCGCACGTCGACGCCGTCCACCTCCACGCTGCCCGACGTGGCGTCGAAGAACCGAGGGATGAGGTTGAGCAGCGTCGTCTTACCGCTGCCGGTCCCGCCGATGATGGCGCTGGTCTGGCCGGGTTCCAGCGTGAAGGAGAGGTCGTCCAGGACCGGACGTTCGCTGCCCGGGTACTCGAACGAGACGTTCTCGAAGCGCACGAGGCCGTCCGATTCGACCGGAGCGGTCGGGCTGGCCGGGTCGCTGATCACCGGCACGGTGTCGAGGACCTGCACGACGCGCTCGGCGCTCGCCGCCGCGCGCGGCAGGAGGATGGCGACCATCACGGCCATCATCACCGAGAGCAGGATCTGCAGGATGTAGGTGAGGAAGGCCGTCAGGTTGCCGATCGGCATCGAGCCCTCGCTCACCAGGCGCCCGCCGAACCACACGACCGCGACGCTCGAGAGGTTGAGGATCATCATCATGACCGGCAGCGCCAGGGCGAAGACCCGGTTCACGTTGAGCGCGGTGCCGGTCAGGTCGGCGTTGGCGACGGCGAAGCGGTCGGATTCGGAGCTGTTGCGCACGAAGGCGCGGATGACGCGGACTCCCGTGATTTGCTCGCGCAGCACCTCGTTGATGCGGTCGATCTTGGCCTGCATGGACCGGAACTGGGGGATGACCTTGACCATGACGGTGCCGATGAAGACGCCCATCACGGGAAGCGCCACGAGCAGCAGCGTCGAGAGCTGCGCGCCCTCGTGCAGGGCCATGACGATGCCGCCGACGCACATGATCGGGGCGATGACCATCATGGTGAGCGCCATCTGCAGGAAGAGCTGGATCTGCTGGATGTCGTTGGTGTTGCGGGTGATGAGCGACGCGGTCCCGAAGTGGTTCATGTCGCGGGCCGAGAACGCCTGGACGCGGGTGAAGACCGCCGCGCGGATGTCGGCGCCGGCGCCCATTGCGACGCGCGATGCCCAGTACACCGCGACGACCGCGCAGATGCCCACCAGCAGCGTGAGCACCAGCATCACCTCGCCGCTGCGAAGGATGTAGTGGAGGTTCCCCACGACGACGCCGTTGTTGATGATGTCGGCGTTGAGGTTGGGCAGGTAGAGGTTCCCGACGGTCTGGGCCACGAGCAGCGTGATGAGCACCACGATCTGGCGCCCGTACGGGCGCAGGTAGGCACGCAGCAGGCGGACGAGCACGGACCTACTCCTGGGCTTTCGGTGCGGTCGACTTCAGTGGTGGCTTGGTGCGCCTGGAGGCGCGGCCGTGCTTCGCGGGAGCGGGCAGGCCGAGGCCCACCTGTCTAAAGGCGGCGTCGAAGACCTCGGACAGGATGAGCTTGGCGCCGCTGGCGCGCCAGACGCTGATCGACGTCCGCAACGCCCCCGTCGCGACGGCGGTGATCAGGATCGGGTAGAGGTCGTGCTCGGGGTCGGTCCCCGTGCGCGAGGCGATCACCTCGATCATGGCCTTCTCCGAGACGGCGAAGGAGGAGAACATGCGCGGCAAGAGGTCGGGATTGGCGCGGATGACCTCCATGCGAAGGGGCCACTCCTCGCTCGACTCGACGAGCAGTTCGCGAAGCACGCAGCGCAGCGACTCGAGGGGAGGTTCATCCGCAGGTCGCTCGCGAAGCGTCTCGCGCAGCTGGTCGACGCGCGACGCGTCGAAGCCGACGATAGCGTCCTCCTTGGTGGCGAAGTGATCGTAGAAAGTCCGCACCGAGACGTCGGCCGCCTCCGCGATGTCCTCCACGGTCACCTTCGTGAGACCCCGGTCGGCGCTGAGCTGCAGGGCCGCCGAACGCAGGAGCCGGTGAGTCGTGAGTTTCTTTCGCTCGCGCCGCCCCAATTCGTTGCTCGTCATATTCGCAGTATTGCACGAAAATCGCAGAGTATGCAATCTTGTAGTTGCTGAACCGTTAAGCGTGTTTCGGACGCTGTGTCACGCGGTCATCGACTGAAGAGTGGCTTGAAGCGCAGGGCGCTCGCGAAGACCGCCAGGTCCGCCAGGGCGAAGGACGCGATCACCAGGGGCACGACGTGGACCGAAAAGGCCGAGACCATGAGGCTCTCAGCACCGGGCCCGATCACGCCACCGGCCATCATGAAGAGGATCATCAGCGCCAGTCCGTCGCTGTCGTGGGGACAGAGCACGGTGTACCAGATGAGTCCCATTGGGAAGATCGATGCCAAGGCGAGACCCAGCACTGGGTACGCGTAGGGCGCGAGGAGGCCGGAGAAGGCGCAACAGCTCACCACGACCGCGAGGCCGAGGCCACCCAAGACGAGGGTCTTGTCCGACGTCCGGTGGTGCAGGGGCGTGGTGAGCACGCGTCCGAGGGCCATTCCGGCCCAGAACCCGGTAGTCACGAAATTGGCCGTCGATCCTGAATACCCGGAGCCGTGCAGGTGTGCCGCTATCCACCCCGACGAACTCGATTCAACGGCGATGTAGAGGATGTACGCCGCGGTGAACGTGATCAGGATCGGACGTCGCTGGGACTTCAGCGCGCTGACCTCGAGCTGGTCCGGCTGGCCGCGGAGTCGCGGGGCGTGGACGCCTCGAGTGAGGGTTGACAGGAGCAGCGCCCCGACGGCGATGCCCGCCAGCAGGACAGGGAAGTTGTGGGGATGGAGCGCGATGATGATCAACGGACCGATGACGGCGCCGACGCCGAAGCCGGCGTTGCCGACGCTGAGCCGGAACACGCGGCCCTTCAGGGCCGTTCGGGTCAGCAGCGTGTTGAGCGAGAAGTCCAGCGCTCCGAAACCGACGCCGATGCCGAAGACGCACACGAGGAAGGCCGGCCAGTGGTGCGAGAGCGCCGCTCCGGTGGCCCCAATCGCCATGAGCCAAAGTGCGCCCGAAAGCACCCAAGAACCTGAAAGTCGCTTCACGCCGAGCCAGCCGAGCAGGACTCCGAAGAACGAGCCGACGTAGCTGACGCTGATGACAGCGCCAGCGCTCGGCAGCGAGAGATGGAACCGGTGCGAGAAACTGAGCAAGAGCGGCCCGTACATCGAGGACGTCGCGCCCAGGAGGATGAAGACGGTCGTGGCCCCGGCGAACGCGGCGGGACGAAAGGAGACCTCGCTAGATGGCACCCCAGGTGCCGGCAAAGGACTCGATTCCATGCGCTCGCCTCTCAATCGGTGGGCCGGCACCGAACGAAGCCCCTGAGCGACGGCAACGAGGTCTCATTGGCGAGGCACTCCGGATACCAGTATCGCTCGTCAATGGACCCTGCCGCGACCCATGATGACGAGCTTCTCCAGAATTTCCCCGTCACCGATCGGCCGAACTTGTCGGCGGCTCGCGACTCGCGGTCAATGAACTCGCGACTCGCGGTCAATGAAGATGGTGCCGCCAGACGCGCCAACCGGCGTCGACGGCAATCCTCTTCCGCTAGATTGCGGTTAGCCGGACGATGCCTCGGGGTCCCTGGCTCGAACTGCCTCCTGGCTAAGACCTCTTCGTGCAACTACTCATGTGGAGGCGGGACCATGATGAATTTGCAGTTCAACGGCGGACCAGAGCAGGCTCGACAAGCCGGGGCTCAGGGTGGGCCACGGCCGCTGAGCCAGCACATTGGAGACTGCGAAGGTGCCCGCGAACCGGTTCTTCGTCGAGTGAGCTCTCGCGGCGGTGACGGAATCGAAGTTCCACTAGGTGAAGGAGCGAATTGATGGAAGAGTTCGTTGCGAAGCCGTGCACCACCGACCTCTACTACCTCGGTGAGTGCTGCCGCTGGGACGACGTTCGCCAGGAGCTGTACTGGATCGACGTGACGACGGGGAGGTTCTTCCGAGCCAAGGCCGACGCGACGCGCGTCGACGTGGTGCGCATTTACGACGTCGGCGGGCACCTCACCGCCCTCGCCCCGTTCGATCCGCGCAGCGACGGATGGATCGTGGCGTCGGACCAGTCGATCTCA
>Ga0224555_1000061_pt1 | contig 136756 bp, 121 predicted proteins | sample 714S23034metaG_FD_180687 | JGI IMG/M metagenome (GOLD analysis project Ga0224555, IMG submission 180687) | Peat soil microbial communities from Stordalen Mire, Sweden - 717 S2 30-34 | ecosystem: Environmental > Terrestrial > Soil > Wetlands > Peat | place: Sweden: Norrbotten County, Stordalen...
ATTGCCCCCCCCCCCCCCCCGGGTACCGTTCTCCACCTGTTCGCCTTATTTCCAGAGTAAACAATTCATAATAAAGGAGATACGAAGAACGTCCAGAGAGAAAAACATGTCAAAAAATGCAATAAATTGTGCGTTTTCGTACGTTTTTAGCCCGAATCCGTCGTAAAGGACACAAATTCCGTCAACGGAGTATCCTTGACTCACAATCAAGCATCTTTGCTCAAATCTTTGTAGGCCACATCCATGAAACCACGTGATCGCGTAATCCTGTCCCTCAACCGGCAGAAGCCTGACCGCTGTCCTATGCAGATCAGCTTCACGCCGGAGTTTGCCCAACGCCTGCGCGAGAATATGAATCTGGCTGGCCAGTCCGCCCACAATCCACACGGCGGCGGCAACACCTACGAACTGGAGCGCGCGCTGGGCCAGGACCTGCTGCTTACCTCTGTCGGTTGGGCAAACTCGTATTACGCCAACGAACTTTACGCAGGCGGCGCGGACAGCTATACCGACGAGTGGGGCATCGGATGGAAGAATTCTCCCTACGAAACCCGCTTCGGCAACGGCTTCTATACCGATATCGTCGGCCACCCGCTGGCCGACCGCAGTGCTCTCGACTCTTACCGGCCGCCCGACCCGCTCCGACCGGAACTCTATCGCGAAGCCGAGCATCTCATCGCCGCCCATAAGAGCGACTACTATATCGTCGGCGTCACCGTAACCACGATTTTTGAAGCCGCCTGGGCTCTGCGTGGTTACGAGCAGATGATGATGGATTTCACTGAAGATCCAGCGCTCTCTGAAACCATCCTCGATATTCCCTTCCGCTACCATCTCGCCGCCGCCAGCCGCCTGGTAGAGATGGGCGTAGACATGATCTGGATAGGCGACGACTTCGGCACGCAGAGCGGCATGCTCATCTCACCCCGCATCTGGCGGCAGCTCTTCAAGCCCCGCATGGCCGAGTTCATCTCCACTCTGAAAACCATCAACCCGCAAGTAAAAGTCGCCTACCACTCCGACGGCAACATCGAGAAGATCATCCCCGATCTGATCGAGATCGGCCTCGACGTTCTGAATCCAGTGCAACCCGCTTGCATGGATCCCGCCAAACTGAAGCGAGAGTACGGTGACAAACTTAGCTTCTGGGGCACCATCGATGAGCAGTTCACGCTCCCCTTCGCCACGGCGGACCAGGTGCGCCGGCAGGTCGAGGAGCGTCTCGCAACCGTAGGCTACGACGGCGGCCTGATCCTCGCTTCCACGCATCACGTGCAGCTAGACACGCCTCTCGAAAACTTCTGGGCCATGGTCCACGCCATCACTGGCGAACAGCGACCAGACTAGAACGAATTTCAAAAACGAGCATTGTGTCAGGGCGCGACTTCAGTCGTGCCGTAAAATGCGATAGAGAAATTGGGCTTTAGCCCCTGAGGGATCACCGGTTGCCCCATCCTTGCCGCGTCTTTGTTTTTGCGGCAAGGGTGGGATTCCAAAAATCTCAATCGCACCGGCTCACAAGCCAATTAAACTATCCGCATGACAAAGCGGATCGGAATTCATTTAGGTACAACGGGCGGCGCATCGAACGCCGTAGAAAAAGCCCGCGAGATCGGCGCCAACACATTTCAGATTTTTTCCTCCAGCCCGCGCATGTGGCGCGCTCCCAAGGTTGACCCCGCGCAGTCCGCCCGCATGAAAGAGCTGCGCTCGAAGCTCGACGTAGGCCCGCTGGTCATCCACACCAGCTACCTGGTCAACGTCTGCAGCCAGTCCGGCGAGGTTCGCCAAAAGAGCATCGCCGCATTTCGCGGAGAGATCGAGCGCGCATTGGCGTTCGGCGCCGAGTACCTGGTGCTCCATCCCGGCTCGTGGAAGGGCCTCACGCGCGACGAAGGCCTCAAACTTGCCGCCGACTCCATCACCCGCGCCATCGACGGTCTCCCGTGGCAGGGAACCGGCTTCCACATCCTGATCGAGAACACAGCCGGCGCCGAGTTTTCGCTCGGCGGCAGCTTCGAGCAGGTAGCCGAGCTAGTCCACCGTCTCCGGGCCACCGCGTCGGTCAACGTCTGCCTGGATACCTGCCATACCCACGTAGCCGGCTACGACCTGGTCACCGCCGATGGCTACGAGGAAACCATGCGCCAGGTGGGCGCAACGGTCGGCTTCGACGCCGTTCGCGTCTGGCACTGCAACGACGCAAAAGCCGAGCGCGGCTCAAAGCTCGACCGCCATGAGCACATCGGCCAGGGCACCATGGGCGTAGAGCCCTTTCGCCGGCTGCTCAACGACGACCGCTTCGCCCACGCCGCCTTCATCGCCGAAACTCCGGTAGACGAGCCCGGCGACGAGGAGCGCAACGTGCGCGTGTTGAAGAGCCTGGTGGAATAATAGTTACAGGTGAGGTTTGGCTATGTTAAGCACGGAACGGAAACCCGTAAGCGTGGGCGAGATGTTGGTTGAGGAGTTTCTCACTCCCATGAAGCTGACGCAGGGAGCATTGGCTGAGGCGATGGGGGTCGAGCGCAAGCTAGTTAATGAGCTGTGTAATGATCGCCGCGCTGTGACCGCCGATACGGCGTTGATGCTGGCGCGCGTTTTCGGCAACTCGCCAGAATTTTGGCTGAATGTGCAACGCAGGACGGACCTGTGGGAAGCGCTGCATACGCCCAAGCGCCGTCAGCGAATCGACCAGGCAACGGCGTTACAACTGGTTGGGTAGCTCTCTCATAATGGAGTAGTCGATGCTTCGAGTGAAGCCATCGCCGAAACCCCGGTAGACGCCCCCGGCGACGAGGAACGCAACGTCCGCGTGCTAAAGAGCCTGGTGGAATAAAATTCTGAAAAACCCGCAAGCATTCTTTACGGAATAGCGTCATACTGTGTGTGCCACTGCATAGGACGTAAGGAGCAAGTTATGCAAGGAAAGATTTGCGGAGTGTTCACTCTCGTTGCGGTTGCGGGTTTGGCGCTGTCTGTTGCGGCCCAGGGGCAGCGGAGCCGGTCGACAAGCATCACCATGGGCAATTCATCGCATACTGCGCAGCTTCCCTATACGGCTGAGTACAAGATCACGAACATCAGAATTCTGGCTGATGGAAGCACCATTACCCATGAGTCGACCGAAGTGATAGCCCTGGATTCGCAGGGCCGGCGAATGACATCGACGACAACCGTTCCAATATCGGAAAACCAAACGCCGAAGACAAATGTCACCGTCCACGATCCCGAGGCTCGAACCAACAGCAGTTGGAGCGTGCCTGGCCACGGGGTCACGATTACGATGCCTACGCTTGGACAGCCGCAAAGAGCTTCGCAACGGCCTTGTAGTGGTGGAAATTGGACATATATAGCCAAGATGAACGGTACTGCCGCAGCAGAACCCCCGCGGGTGAAATCCACGGTGCAAGATTTGGGAACCGATACGATTCTGGGGGTTGAAGCGCGCGGCCACAGAACCATCACAACAACTCCGGCAGGCGCGGTCGGGAACAACGAGCCGCTGGTGCGCACCAACGAAACGTGGACGGCAATCGCTCGCGGCCTAAGAGGCGTTGTGGCGCGCAGCGTCAGCGATGATCCACAGTCAGGCAAGATGACCAGGGAACTAACCAGTTTCAATCAGGCCGAACCCGATGCGGCAGTCTTCCAGCCGCCTGCGGATTACGACATTGTTACGAGGGAAGCGCTGAGTGACCCATGCGCAAGCGCTGAGGGGGCAGAGAAGCCTACGGCCCCAATTGCTCCACCACCATCGCCCGAACAGTAGCCGCCATTCCGTTTACACTTGAAAGGTGATGACGGAAGAGAACGAACAGCGTTACGACCCGGCGGCGATTGAACCCAAATGGCAGCAGCGGTGGGCCGCGGACCCAATGCTCTACGCGGCTGAGCCCGCAACCTGCGGCAAGCCCAAGTACTACGTGCTCGAAATGCTGCCCTATCCCAGCGGCCAGTTGCACATGGGCCACGTGCGCAACTATTCCATCGGCGACGCGCTGGCGCGGCACATGTGGATGCGCGGCTACAACGTGCTGCACCCCATGGGTTGGGACGCCTTCGGGCTGCCCGCCGAAAACGCTGCGCTCAAGAACAATACTCCTCCGCGCGAGTGGACGCTCGCAAACATAGCCGCCATGAAGCGGCAGATGGAGCGCCTAGGGCTGGGCTACGACTGGGCGACGGAAGTGACCACCTGCCTGCCCGAGTACTACCGCTGGAACCAGTGGTTTTTCCTGCGCATGTATGAGAAAGGCCTGGCCTACCGCAAGAAGAGCAAGGTGAACTGGTGCCCGGAGTGCGCCACGGTGCTGGCCAACGAGCAGGTGGTCGACGGCTGCTGCTGGCGCCACGAAACCACTCCGGTGGAACAGCGCGACCTGGTGCAGTGGTTCTTCCGCATCACCGCCTACGCAGAGGAGTTGCTCGAAGGCCTGGACAAACTGGAAGGCTGGCCGGAAAAAGTCCGCACCATGCAGCGCAACTGGATCGGGCGCAGCGAAGGAACGGAGGTTGATTTTTTCCTGGCGGAAAAAACCGACCAGGGAATAGGGAATAAGGAACAGGGAATAGATGGCCAGCGAATTCGAGTATTTACCACGCGTGTAGATACCATCTTTGGGGCGACCAGCGTGCAGCTTGCGCCGCAGCACGCGTTGGTCGCCAGGTTCACAGCAGCCGATCCCGGGCTAAAGGCGCAGGTGGACGAGCTGATTGAGCAGCAGAAAAGGGCGCGCGAAGCTGGCGATCTCGGCGCAATCGAAAAGCACGGCATTCCGACTGGGGGCTTCGCCATCAACCCGTATAACGGCGAGCAGGTGCCCATCTGGGTAGCCAACTATATCCTGGCCGACTACGGCACCGGCGCCATCATGAGCGTTCCGGCGCACGACGAGAGGGATTTCGAGTTCGCTACCAAGTACAACCTGCCAATTGTTGAGGTGATACAGCCCGTCGAAAAGATCGAGGGCGCGGAGCGTCTCCCCTTTGTCTCGGAAGACGGCGTGCTGGTGAACTCCGGCGAATATGACGGGTTGAGTTGTTCACAGGCGCAAAAACTCCTCCAAGAGGTTGCGGCGCGCAGCGCATTTGGCAAAGCGACCGTCACCTTCCGAATCAAGGACTGGGGCGTGAGCCGCCAGCGTTACTGGGGCACGCCCATCCCCATGTTTCACTGCGAAAAGGATGGCCTGGTGCAGGTCCCGGACGATCAGTTGCCGGTGTTGCTCCCCGAGCAGATTGAGATCACGCAGCAGGGCGGTTCGCCGTTGGGCCGCGTGCCGGATTTTGTGAATACCACCTGCCCCAAATGCGGCGGTCCTGCCCTGCGCGAGACCGACACCATGGATACGTTTGTCGATTCGAGCTGGTATTTCTACCGCTATACCGATGCGAAGAACTCCAACGCGCCCTTCGATCCTGCCGTAGCGCGGTACTGGTTTCCCATCGACCAGTACATCGGCGGCGTGGAGCACGCGATTCTGCACCTGATCTACTCGCGCTTCTGGACCAGGGTGATGCGCGACCTGGGCATGATTGTGAACGACGAGCCGGCGCGGCGGCTGTTCACGCAAGGCATGGTCATCAAGGACGGCGCAAAAATGTCCAAGTCGAAGGGCAACGTGGTTTCGCCCGACGATATGGTTGCCCGCTACGGTGCAGACGCCACGCGAATGTACGCTCTGTTTGCCGCGCCGCCTGACCGCGACCTGGATTGGCAGGAGGACGGAGTAGCCGGAGTGAGCCGCTTCCTGGCTCGCGTTTGGAGACTGGTCACCAAATACGCGTCGGTGGCCCGCAAGGCTCGTGAAACCAAGTCCAATGCGCAAAGTGGCGAAACCGCATTGAAGCTACTGCGCAAGCTGCATCAGACCATCGCCAAAATCACCCTCGATTTCGAAGGCCGCTGGCACTTCAATACCTGCGTGGCGGCCATCATGGAATTTGTGAACGAACTGCAAGCCGCGGACGCGCAGCTTGCCGATGGCGTAGTCAGCGCGCCGGTGGTGCGCGAACTATTGCGAACACTGGTTCTGCTGCTGGCGCCCTTTGCCCCTTATCTTGCGGCGGAGTTGTGGGAAGAACTCGGCGAGGAAGGCACGATACTGCGCGCGCCCTGGCCGGTGAGCGATCCCGAACTGGCCAAAGAAAACGAGCTGGAGATTCCGGTGCAGATCAACGGCAAGCTGGTGACGGTAGTGCGCGTTGCCGCCGACGCCAGTCCAAAGGAAATCGAGGCTGCCGCGCTGGCCGACGAAAAAGTGCAATCGCGCATCGCGGGCAAGACGGTGGCCAAAATCATCGTAGTGCCGGGGAGAGCCGTCAACCTGGTGGTGAAATAACTTGGCACAGCCCCTGCGCGGAACCCAGTCGCTGGTGGGCCAGATGGGCTGGGTCTTTGCGCGGCCCTCCCTCACCGCGATTGAAGTGGCATGGCACTTTCTCTTCGGCCTGCCATTCCTGGCCGTCTGCTGGATTGAGGCGCAGCGAATTCTCACCGTTCTTCCACTTGATTCCACCGGACTGACGGAGATCGATCCGCAGAACCCGTGGGTTGCTGTCGTGCAGATTACTGACGCATGGGCGCACTACCAACCACACGTGATAGCCGTGCTGCGCTGGCTTCTGCCAGTGGGCGCGCTGGCCTGGGTGGTCGTCTCCGGACTCGGCCGCAGCCTGCTCTTGAAGCGTATGGAGCCTCGGCTGTCTTTCCGCCCGTTGCAGATGATGGCCTTGCAGGCCGCATGGCTGGCGGCGCTGGGCGTGACCTGCTGGGGATGGTTCCGCTCCATCCAGTGGGTGGCGGCTACGCACATTCCCTCTCAAGGAGAACCTGACTTGGTGGGTTACTTTTGCTGGGTGATCTTTCTAACGCTGGGATTTTTTACGGCGTGGGCGTTGGTGAACTGGGCGCTCTCGATTGCGCCGCTGTTGATGCTTCTTGAAGAGCGCTCAGCAGTCTCATCTCTTGGTCGAAGTCTAAGGCTGGGGAAAACGTTCACTTCCAAGCTGGTCGAGATCAACCTGGTGATGGGCATCGTGACGCTGGCCCTCATTGTACTGGCCATGGTGCTCTCGGCCGCGCCGCTGCCCTTCAGCGACCAACTGGGGCCCGACGCTCTGCATTGGATCACTGCTTTGGCAGCTATCTTCTACTTTGTCGCCAGCGACTATTTTCAGGTGGTGCGACTGAAGGGATTTGTGGAGTTTTGGAAGATGTTCCGGGGTGGCGAGCGAGCAGGTTAGTGGAATCCCAGGTCTCATCCGCCGCGGCGGACGAGACCTGGAGCGCCAGATTAGTTCCTACAAGTTGAGACTCAACTCGACTCTCAAAATACCTTCATGTTGATGGTCAAATATTTCTTCGGGTTCTCGCGGAAGCCTTTAACCAACAGCTGGGCCTGGTCCATGGTCTGATCGGCGTGGTCATAGAAGGAGCGGTTCTGGACAAACTGGCCCAGTGAACCTTTGCCTTCGTCTATGCCCTTGAGGATCGAGTCCAGGTGGGTGATGGTATCGTCGAATTTCTTTGCGAATTCCGGGTCTCTGGCCATCTTGCCCACGGCGCCATGGCCGGCGTTGATCTCTTTCACCAGCTCATTGGTGTTGGCGATGGCGGAGTTCAGGTTGTTATAGAGTGTGTCGTCTTTGAGCAGTTTGCCTGCGGTGCCTTTGCCCTCGTCAAGTCCTTTGGTGATCTTGTCCAGCCGGTCCACGGCATCGTTGGCGCGGGTGTAAAGCGTATCGTCGTTGATCAGCTTGCCAATCGAGCCCTTGCCCTCGGAGATGGCGGCGGTAACGGTCGCCAAATTTGTGGCGATCTGGGTAATCTTATGGCCGAGTTCGGGGTCATTGATCAGCATGCCCACTGTGCCGCGCTTTGAATTGAGCGAATCTACCAGGACCTCAACCTTGCGCGTCAATGTCTGGATCTCCTCCATGGAGACCTTGCTGGTGCGGACTACATCAGAAATGGTGGGCGAGCCGACGGCCGCGAGTTCTGCGTTCTCGCTCGGAGGGGGACCGCTGGCATGGGCCGAACTGAGATCGATGAAGCTGTCGCCCAGCACGCCGGCCTGCGCAATCGAGGCGGTCGAGTCAGCATGCAGATCGTGGAGATATTCGCGACCCAGCTGCATGGTTACTTCCACGGGCGTAGGGTTTCGCGCGGGGATCACGAGAACGTGGATCACGTTGCCGATGGTGACTCCCTCGAGTGTGACCGGCGCTCCGTCCTTGAGCCCCGCTGCATTTTCAAAATAGGCACGGAGCTTGATCTTGCGCGCAAACAGGCCGCCAGTAGTGCCGGACATGAGAAAAATCAGCCCGATCAGCACAGCCATGGCCACCAGGACCAACGCTCCAACTCTCAATTGCGACCACTGAATCTCTTTGCGACTTGGCACGGGACTCCTTTGGTTTGAAGATTGGCCTATAGGTAACGCCTTGAGGATAGCAGAAAGTTCGAAAATTTAACTTATTTTTCTATGACTACGCTGGCCATGGCCAGGTCGGCGGTATGGGTGATGGATAGGGCGGCTCTGGCTACTCCCAGAACGGTCGCAATCTGGGCGGCTCGCCCGTGAAACCGGAGAGTGGGCCTTCCGCTCGGTTCGCGGACCACCTCGATCTCCAGCCAGCTTACACCGTAACTGATCCCCGTTCCCAACGCCTTGGCTCCTGCCTCCTTGGCTGCAAATCGGGCGGCAAAACTCTCGGCGGAGTTGCGCTTGCGCAGGCAATAAGCCTGTTCCGCAGCGGTGTATACGCGGTCGAGAAAGCGCCTGCCATGGCGATCCATTGACTGCTGGATGCGCCTGATCTCAACCAGATCGATTCCGGAGCCGACTATCATGCTGTCTACAAAGCTACATCATTTTGCAATTCTTGATCTTGCGGGTAGTAAGCCTTCGCGATTCCCCCAGGCACTGTGAGCCAACCTGTGGAAACCATACTCCTCCAATTACCAGCGCATGAGAACACCGAAGCCCTGGAAGGCCCGGTGTGTCAAAGACGGTCAAGGGCCGCTCGACTTCTGCACAATCGTTATGCTGTCCAGTCCCGCTCCGATAAGACCGTTGTGAGGCTGAAGATGCCGGACCGCGGCGCGGTACAAGCGATGAGCATCCCTTGGGCGATGCAGATGAGGGCCGTCTCCATAGAGGACCCTGCGCGGCTGATTCAGACTCTCACCGGCGCAATCCTCGGCTGCGGCGGCTGGGTTCTGAGCCGTGGCGCCAACGATACCGGCACGGTGAGCATGTTGTTCGAGTTTGAGCGGCAGGCCTGTGTGGATATCTACAGCGTACTGATAGCAGCCGGGCTGGAACTGAGCCAGAGCGGGCATATTCGCTTCACAGAGCTTTGCCAATGCACCCGCAATCACCATCAGGATTGTGGCACGGAGATTGCCAGTATCGATCTGGAGGTTCAAACTTTTCCAGTAGAGATGGTGCACGGCGCCTTTGCCTCCGAGTTGACCTGACCCGGCGCTTCGTAACGGAAGATTCGAGTTTGTTCAGCCAGCCTCCACCAGTCCATAGCGCCGCTGCCAGGCTTCTTTGAGCCGCGCCCAGACCCTCGCCCGTTCGGCTTCCGTCACTTCGCCGCCCAAAGACGGAGAGTTGGCAAAGCGGGCGGCTTCCAGCTTGGCCAGCTCCAGCAGTTGCCGGTCGCGCAGCAGATTGGCCACGCGGAAATCAGGTAGCCCGGCCTGCCGGGTTCCGAAAAACTCGCCGGGGCCGCGCAGGTTCAGGTCCAACTCCGCCAGCTCAAATCCGTCCTGGGTGCGGACCATGGCGTTCAACCGTTCCTCGGCCAGCGGAGTGACCCGCGGACCGGTGATCAGAATGCAGCAACTCCGGGCCGCCCCACGGCCTACTCGCCCGCGCAACTGGTGCAACTGCGCCAGGCCAAACCGCTCCGCGTGCTCCACCACCATTACCGTAGCGTTGGGAACATCCACGCCAACTTCAATAACCGTAGTGGCCACAAGCACGTCGATCTCGCCGCGCTGGAAGCGGCGCATGATGATCTCTTTCTGGTCGGCGTCCAGGCGTCCGTGCAGCAAACCCACGCGCAGGCCGGCGAGCGGGCCGGTGCTCAGCTTCTCGTGCATCTCCACGGCGGATTTGAGTCCGGATTTCGCTCCCGGATTGGCCTCCTGCACGGCCCTCGGAAACAGCTCCGCGGTCTTACCTTTTCGGACAGTTTTTCGACTGGGTGCCCCAGGTGCCTCGCCTTTGGGCACCTGGGAAACAGCGAAAGACGGCGGCTCAATGCCGGACTCCGGATCGTCGTGCGAGAAATCCAACTCCGGCTGGTCGTCTTTGCTGCCCTCAATGACCGGATAGACAATGTAAGCCTGCCGCTTCTGCGCTACCTCTTTGCGGACAAACTCCCAAACCTCCTCAGAACGTTCTCCGGGGACGCGGCGGGTGACGATGGGCGTGCGCCCCGGCGGCAGCTCATCCAGCACGCTCAAATCCAGGTCGCCGTAGAGCGAAAGCGCCAGCGTGCGCGGAATGGGCGTCGCGGTCATTACCAGCACGTCGGGCTCAGGCTGGTTGGGTTTCTTCATTAGCTTGAAGCGTTGCAGAACGCCGAAGCGGTGCTGTTCGTCGACCACCACCAGGCCCAGGCGGTCGAACTCCACTTTTTCTTCAATCAGCGCGTGGGTGCCGATCACCAGTTGCGCCTCGCCGCGGTTGATGAGGGCGCGGGTATGGCGCTTGCGGTCCTCGTCGAGTGAGCCGGTCAGCAGCACAATGCGCGGCTTGCGCGACGACTTTTCCAGCAGCTTGCGGGCGGCCAGAAAATGCTGCGTGGCCAGAATCTCAGTGGGCGCCATCAGTGCCGCCTGGTAGCCGTTTTCCATGGCCACCAGCATGGCCTGGAGGGCGACGATGGTCTTGCCTGAGCCTACGTCCCCTTGCAGCAGTCGCCGCATGGGACTTGGGGTGCGCATGTCGGCCACGATCTCGCCCAGCGCCCGCTTCTGCGCCGTGGTGGGATGAAACGGCAGCACCTCGCGGATGGCTTCGCGAACTTTGTCGGTGGTGGCAAAAGCGATGCCGGCGCGTTCCCTCATGCGGCGGCGCTTCAGTTCCAGGCCTAGTTCCAGGTAGAACAACTCTTCGAAGATCAGCCTGCGGTGGGCTGGGGTGGACGAACTTTGCAGCTGCGCAAAGGGCGTTCCTTCAGGCGGAAAATGCACCTCCCGCAGCGCGGTCACGCGATCCGGCAGGTCGAGCCGCGCCAGCATCTCGCGCGGCAGGCTCTCCGGAACTGTACCGCGCACCGCTTCCAGAAGGTTGAAGATCGTCTTGCGCTGCCAGCGCGAGGCCAGCCTCGCGCCGCCCAGCGACTCGTAAACCGGCGTGATGCGCCCCACCTCGAGCAGTCGCGTTTCGGCATCGTCGCTCGCGTCGGGCAGCACCTCGAACTGCGGCTGGATCATCTTGAAATTCTGGCTGGAACGCGACGGCTCAACTTTGCCGAAGACGGCCACCGTCTGCCCGGCGAGAAACTTGCCGTTCAAATAACTTCCGTTAAACCAGATGCACTTGAGCGCCAGCCGCCCCTGTCCCAGAGTCAGCTCGAAGATGGGCATCTTGCGGGTGCGCAGCAGAATCGATCCACGCACCTCCGCGATCACGCTGGCCATCTCACCGGGCTTCAGCTCGTCCAGGCTGCGCGGGTTCTGGCGGTCCTCATAACGGAAGGGCAGGTGGTAAAGCAGATCCTCTGCGGTCAGTATTCCCTTGGGCGCGAGCAACTCCGCCACCTTCGGACCAACGCCGCGCACATACTTCACAGGATCATCGAGGCAGGGCACACTCAGGATGCTAAATGGCGAAACTGCGGGGGCACAAATGAGCCGAGACGCTTCTGTTTCGATTTTCTACAAAATGCATTCCGCTAATCCAGTACGCGTGGGTAGAATCATCGAATGAATTATGAGACCGTTATGCGAGAACTTTTTGAACGAATTCCTCAGTCGCAGGAGACATGGAACACTCGGTTCGATTACATGGGCGATGAGAAGTCCATTCAATATGTCGTCTTCGGATCTGTACTCATCCCAGCACTTGAGGAAGCATTGTCGGCAGGGAATCTGGGCGTTATTTTGCCTGTTTGTGCTTTTCTCGAAGATGTAGCTGTGACAGCAAAGAATGATAGTTATTTGGAATCTCTTCTTCGAGTTGAGGTGGGAGAATGGCTCGGAGGAGTTGCCAATGAATCACTTCTCGCGCCTTGGCTGGGCACAGAGACCAAACGAATTTGCAGGTATGTACCCGGACTCGCTACGCAGCGAATCGCATTGCGGGAAGAACGGAAAAGACGAAGCCTTCTCAATCGACTCTCTACATTCTTGAAAAATCTTCGTAAAAAGTAATTTTACCGATCTTTAAGCCGCCGGTTGATAGACACGCACCTCTGCTTCAATGGTTTTTGCCAGAGCTAGTTTGGCTTTGGTGAGGTCGTGCATTTGTTGCAGATTGAGCCAGAACTCCGGGCTGTTATCGAAAAAGCGGGCCAGGCGAAGCGCTGTGTCGGGGGTGATGGCGCGCTTGCCGCGAACAATTTCGCCGATCCGCGTCGTCGGCACATGAATGCTCATCGCCAGCCGGTTTTGGCTCAAGCCCAACGGCTTCAGAAACTCCTCCGCCAGCATCTCCCCCGGCGAAGTCGTCACATACCGGTAGTTCCATCCATGCGGGGGACGCACCAGGGGCACGCTATTCTTACCCTTTCCGTTCGCGGTGGTAATCGACGATTTCAACGTCATACGCTCCATCCTCCTTCCACACAAAACAAATGCGATATTGATCGTTGATACGGATGCTGTGCTGTCCTCGTCTGTTTCCTCTCAACGGTTCCAACATATTTCCCGGAGGTTCGCGGAGATCGTCCAGACGGGTAGCCGCATCCATACGGTTGAGTTTCCGCCGGGCGATGGTTTCAATGCCGCGCCATCGACGGTTTGTGCCCAGTTGAGCCAATTCCGCCGTGTCGTGATCTTTGAAACTCCGTATCATGGCTGTATGATAGGCTGCTATGCGTTCAACGTCAAGCAGTCATTCCTAGCCAAGCGCACCATCAGCCGCAACTACAACTATGCGGCGAATCATGCCTCGCACCCATAACTTTTGTCGGGTTCACTTTATGACTTGGTTATAAAATAAGCTTCAATCGCCTGTTTCAAAGACGCGCGATCGAGATACGGCTTTCTGTTTTCATATTTAGCGGCCCAGCAGGCTTGATTCACAATATCTCGCGGATAGCACGAGCGTAGCTCCTGCTTCAGCGTATTGTGGATATAGTCGATCAGCTCCGCGGGTATGGCTGCCTCGAATGTGATTCGTTTATCGGTTGCAACGCGGCGGAAGATCTCGCAGAACTGCTCGTCTGAAACCTCGCCGATCCCGATCTTGGTTTGAATCCTGCGCAAGAAAGCTGCATCGATCAGCTCAGCCGGATCCATGTTGGTTGCAAATACGACCAGCGCCTCGAACGGGACCTCGATTTTCTGTCCTCCCGCCAGGGTGAGAAAGTCGATACTGCGATCGAGCGGAACGACCCAGCGGTTCAGCAGCACATCCGGATGAACTCGCTGCCTTCCAAAATCGTCGATGATCAGGACGCCATTATTCGCTTTCACCTGCACGGGGGCGACATAATATTTTGTAATCGGGTTGAATTGCAGGTCCAGCATCTCCACCGTCAGCTCTCCGCCCACGAGAACAGCGGGGCGATGGCAGAGCACCCAGCGTTTGTCCCCATTCTCGGGTTCCAGCTCCGGTATGCGCTTATGAATCGTTGGATCGTAGATGGTGACGATCTGACCATCAATCTCCACCGCATACGGAATCCAGACCGCATCCTCTGAAAGCACGCGCGACAATGCTTCGGCCATGGTGGTTTTCCCCACCCCCGGCGGGCCGTGCAGGAAAAGCGAGGAACCGGAGTTGAGCGCTGTTCCGAACTGCCGCAGCGTCTCGATGTCCATCACAAGATGCGCAAAGGCGCGCTCAACATCGGCAGGATGCACCTCCGCCTTGCGAACGCTCTGTTGCCGGGTCTGCTCGGAATAGCTCTCCAGAGAAACCGGCGCGGCGTCGGAATATTGATTCTGGGACAGCAGCTCCATCGCCCGCGCTCTGCCTTGAGATGTGATGGCAATCTGAGGAATATTCTGAGTGATTCCAGTTACCTGGCAGTACCGCTCCGCTCTTAGCCGGCAAAGCAGTTCATCTGTTATTTGGAAGCTGAGCCGCATTTTTTCAGAAAGCTCAAGAACGGAGAGCGAACCTGAAATATAGAGAGTCTTCAATGCGAGTTCTTCGAGAACAGCCTGACGCACGTCAATTTCTGAAATTGACTGCGGCCTAAGCGCAGGCCCGGTTGCGGGCTCTTGTTTGGCCGTATTGAAATCTTTCATCGTACGCAAGACCGCCATTGCGCCCTCCCGCTTGCCCTACTCAATATACCTCTATGTTCTCTCAGGCAGTAGTCTTTCGGAACCCAACATTTGTTCATCCTTCATCACACTTTGGTAGCTCTTTGTCCCCTATTTTGTGTAAGTTTTTATGTGCGCTTAGGGAGCTTTGTTACACTGCTCCAGAGACTGTTCCCCCGGTTTACCTGGAGTCAATCTCTAACAAAGAGCGGCGGGAGAATCCATGCCAGTTGTCGAACTCGCGGGAGTGACTAAGGCCTACGAGAATAAGATTGCCGTCAGCAATCTGAGTTTCTCCATCGATGCCGGCCAGATGTTCGGCCTGCTGGGACCGAATGGAGCCGGCAAAACCAGTTCTATTCGCATGATGATGGGCATCACCATTCCGGACTCGGGACGGATCAGCCTCTTTGAAAAGCCATTCGGTCGCAAGAGCCTTGAGCGCGTGGGCTATCTTCCCGAGGAACGCGGCCTCTACAAGAAAATGAAAGTCCTGGAGCAACTGGTCTTCTTCGGACAGTTACACGGGCTCACGGCCGAAGAGGCGCGCAAGCGATCCATTGACTGGGCTGGCCGCATGGAAATTGCCGACTCGTTGCCCAAGAAAACCGAGGAGCTCTCCAAGGGCATGCAGCAGAAGATTCAGTTCATTGCCTCACTGCTGCACGATCCGGGACTCATCGTCATGGATGAGCCTTTTAGTGGCCTCGATCCGGTGAATGCGGTGCTGGTGGAGCACACGCTGCTGGAGCTCAAAGACCAGGGCAAGGCGATCCTACTATCCACTCATCGCATGGATCAGGTGGAGAAGCTGTGCGACTCCATCTGCCTGATTGATAACGGCGAGGCAGTACTGGCCGGCAATCTGCGCCAGATCAAGGCCAGCTACGAGCGCAACCGGGTGATCGTCGAATTTGAAGGCAGCTCGGCATTCCTCGAGAGCAAAGAGATCGCTGAAGCCAAGAACTTCTCCGGCCATGCGGAAATCCGGCTCAAGGAGCACGGCGACGCGCAGAAGCTGCTGCACGAGGCCTCGGCCGCGGCCACCATTTACCGCTTTGAGCTTGTCGAGCCATCGCTCGAAGAGATCTTCATCCAGACCGTAGGAGGCAAAGCCGATGCGTAACATTCTTCTGATTGCCAAGCGGGAATATCTGGAGCAGATCGGAGGCCGCGCCTTCAAAATCTCCACCATCGCGTTGCCGCTCCTGATTGCAGCGCTGTTGGGCTTCAGCAATTACATGGACCGCAAGGCTAATACGGGTAAGCACATCGCGATCGTGGCCGAGGAACCGGCCCTGGCCAATGAAGTCCGTCAGCAGATTCTTGACGACAAACACGCACAATACACGGTGGATGTGGCGGCGCCAGCCAGCGCGGGAGAGCGCGCCGAATGGCAAAGAAAGGTGCAAACCAAGCAAATCGATGGCGTTCTGGCCATTGACTCTTCCAATCCGCAGAAGATCGCGGCCACCTTCGTCTCGCTCTCTGTGGCCGATGTCTCCGTCTACGGCGGCCTGCAAAACGCCCTGAATCGAGGTGTCATTAATGAGCGACTGATCGACAAAGGCATGAGTAAGGCCGACGCCGACGCGATGCTGGCCAAGGTTTCAATCGACGCTTTGCAACTGGATAAAGACGGAAATATCGGTAAGAGCAACGGGGGAGCTACGATCATTAAAGCGACCCTCATGCTGCTCGTGCTTTCCATTCCCATCATGCTGTATGGGCTGGATATGGCGCGGGCGATTATCGAAGAGAAGACATCGCGCATCTTTGAGGTGATGCTGGCCGTGGCCGAGCCCAGAGATCTGCTGGGCGGCAAGCTGCTGGGCGTGGGCGGCGTGGGCATTACTCAGATCGGCATCTGGCTGGCTGGCGCCACGATATTCATGGGAACTTCGCTGGCCGCTGAGCTGCTGACGGGCAACATTGCAATCCGCTTTTCCTGGGCCGAGGGGGTGTTCTTTCCCGTCTATTTCGTGCTAGGATTCGCTCTTTTCAGCGCCATCTTCTCCGGCTTGGCGGCAACCTGCGAAACTGCGCAGGATTTGCAGAAATTCATGTGGATAGCGATTGTTCCGCTCTACACCAGCATGGGTCTGCTTCCGGTGATGATCAAGGACCCCAACTCGGCGTGGAGCATTGCCGCAACGCTCTGTCCACTGACCTCGCCCTACGTTGCCGTTGCGCGCATGGGCATGACCACAGTGCCGCTCTGGCAGATTGGCCTCTCGGTCCTACTGCTTGCACTCAGCACCTGGGGCATCCTCTGGTTTTCGTCACGGCTCTACCGCGTGGGGATTCTGATGTACGGCAAGCGAGCCACGCTGCCCGAACTGCTGCGCTGGCTGCGTTACAGCTAAAATCAATAATGTGAAACCCGAAGCCAGCCCCAGATTCACTTTCACGCAGCGTCTTGTGCTGGCTGTGGTTCCGCGCGTGGTTTGGGCGCTGTTTTCGCTCATCGGCCTCACCTGGCGCTTTGAAGTAATTGCCGAAGAGGGCGTGATTCCGCTTCTTTACGGACTGGGTGTTGGGGCTGAGATTTTCTGTTTCTGGCACCAGTGCGTGCTGCCTTGCACCGTGTATTACCGCCGCACCGGCGCTACCATTCTCGTCAGCCAGAGCTTCGATGGCGAATTGATTACGCGCATTCTCAATCTGTTTGGCTACCATACCGTGCGCGGCTCCAGTTCCCGCGGCGCTCGCGAGGGATTGCTGGGGCTGGCGCAGGTGATCGAAAGCGGCAAGCCGGCCATCTTTACCGCCGACGGGCCGCGCGGCCCTATCTATCAAACCAAGATGGGCCCTATCAAGCTGGCGCAAATGACGGGAGCACCCATCGGGGCCTTTCACCTTGAACCCGAGCACGCCTGGGCCATCCGCTCCTGGGACCGGTTCCTCGTGCCCCTGCCCTTCACGCGCATTTGCGTCAGTTGGGCGCGATGGACCCGCGTTCCCGCCGACCTGCCCCCCGAGCAATTCGAGACCAAACGCGAAGAGCTGAACGCAGCAATAGAGCGCGCCCGCCTGCGTGCGCTCGAACACTTTGGGAAGGTCAGCAGATGAGCGGCCTGCGCATTGCCGACTTCAACTTCGACCTACCCGAAGAATTGATCGCGCAGCAGCCTCCGGCCGAGCGAGGCCTGAGCCGCATGCTGGTTATGGATCGTGCGACCGGAGACTTGCGGGATGCGAGCTTTGCCGAGTTTCCTTCGCTGCTGCAACCGGGTGATTTGCTGGTGCTCAACGACAGTCGCGTGATTCCGGCGCGGCTTTATGCACGCCGAACTTTGGTGCGCGACCAGGAGAAGCCCACCGGCCGCATAGAAGTTCTGCTCACCGAGCCCGCTGTTCCACTGAAGCTGGGTGCCCCAGGTCCCGATTCTGGGACCTGGGAAACCACAGACCTCGATCTTCCTTATACTGGCGAAAATCTCTGGCGCGCATTAGTCCGGCCGGGCAGAAAGATCGCTATCGGCGAGCGCCTGGTCTTCCCCTTGCCTAATGGAAAAATCGAGCTTGAGGCTGAAGTTCTTGAACGCGGCAAATTCGGTGACCGTTTGCTACGCTTCGAACCCGTCGGCGATTTTTTCGCCGTCCTCGACCGCATCGGCCACATGCCGCTTCCGCCCTATATTCGTCGCAACGATGAAGATACGGATCGCGAGCGCTATCAGACCGTTTTTTCGCAGGAGCGTGGCTCAGTGGCCGCGCCCACAGCCGGTCTGCACTTTACTCCGCAAATGCTGGAAGCTCTTACGGCAAAAGGCGTTGAGGTTGCGCGCATCACCTTGCACGTGGGCCTCGGCACCTTTGCTCCGCTCCGCGTTGATTTAGTGGATGAGGTTCGCCTTCATCGCGAGCGCTATACGCTCTCCGCCTCAACTGTCGATGCGGTGAATCGTGCCGTCAGCGAAGGCAGGCGCATTGTGGCCGTCGGCACCACGGTGGTGCGTACCCTCGAACACTGTGCGCAGCAAGCGAAAGGCTGCCCTCTGCAAGCTCACTCCGGCACGACGGAAATCTTCATCTCACCCGGATTCGAGTTCCGGCTGGTCGGCGCGCTGCTCACCAACTTTCATCTGCCCCAATCAAGCCTGCTGATGCTGGTCAGCGCCTTCGCTGGACGCGAACGCGTGCTGGCCGCCTATGCCCACGCGGTCCGACAGAAATACCACTTCTTCAGCTACGGCGATTGCATGTTCATAGGGTGACACGGCTGTTACACTCTGTAGCGTGACCGACCAAGCTAAGCCGCCCGTCTTCCTGCTCGACACCATGTCGTTCATCTTCCGCGCCTACCACGCGATGCAACGTAGCCGGCCCATGAGCACACGCTCGGGGCTACCCACCGCGGCTATTTACGTTTTCGTCAACATGGTGAAGAAGCTGCGGCAGGATTTTGCGCCGCTTTACTTTGCCGCGGTCTTCGACGTGAGCGGCGAAGTCTTTCGCGACGAGCGCGCCCGCACCATGGGTCCGCTGCGCAAATGGAATGGAAAGACGCAGAGCTTCGACGAGGTTAGCTACGAGGGCTACAAGGCTAACCGCGCGGCCATGCCCGAGGACCTGCGCCGCCAGATTCCCTATATTCGGCGCGCCCTCGAAGCCCTGCGCATTCCCATTCTGGAGGCCGAGGGCTTTGAGGCCGACGACGTGATCGGTACCCTGGCCCGCGAAGCCGCCGAACAGGAGCACGAGGTCTTCATCGTCTCCGGCGATAAGGACATGATGCAGTTAGTCACGTCCACGGTGAAGATGCTGAACCCGCAGAAAGACAATCTGATTCTCGATCCGGGAAAAGTTACCGAGACTCTCGGCGTACCGCCGGAAAAAGTGGTGGATGTGATGGCTCTGCGCGGCGATGCTGTGGATAACATTCCCGGCGCGCCCGGCATCGGCGACAAGGGCAGCGTAGAGCTGATCCGCGAATTTGGCAGCGTGGAGGCCGTGCTAGACCGCGCCGGTGAGGTCAAGCGCAAAAGCTATCGCGAATCGCTGGAGCAGAATCGGGACGCAGTGCTGCTATCGAAAGAGCTGGTCACCATCGACAACCACGTGCCGCTAGAGCTGAACCTCAGCGCAATGGAGACGCAGCCGCCGGACCTCGAAGCCTGCCGTGAGCTTTTCACGGAGCTTGAGTTCACATCCATGCTGCGCGATCTTGCACCACCTGAATCAGGACCGGTCGTTGAATTGCTCGATGAGCCCACAGATGAGCAGGCCGCAGCGTTCTACTCCGCTGCACGGGAAAGTGGCTTCGCATTCGCGCTGGATGCCAAAGAGCCCGAAGCCGTGGATGAAAACGAAGATACCCAGCAGCCAATGAACTTCTCGCTCCTTGACGCTGTCGAGGCTGCAGAGAAGAAAACCCGCTCCAGCGTTGGTGTTTGCGCGAAGTCGGGGACGGCCCTCCGGCTGGCGCTCACGCCCGAGTTGCGCACTTTGCTCGAAGATACGGCGGTTTCCAAGCATGTACACGATTGGAAACTGGCCCTCCATGTTCTAAGTGGTCTTGGTGTGAACCCGCAAGGCTCTGTTGACGACACCATGCTGCTCTCTTACGCGTTGAATCCCACCCACGCCACGCAGTCGCTGGCCGATGTGGCCGCGCGTCACGGGCAGCCGGCGCCTTCCACGCTTGCGGCTGGCGCGGCGGCCATTCATGCGCTGGTTCCGGCCCTGCTTGCGGAGATTGAAAAGTCGGGAGTGGGGCGCGTTTATCGCGAGATCGACCTGCCGCTCGCGCCGATTCTGTTCAAAATGGAGAAGGCCGGAGTGCGTATCGATCAAGGCGCATTGGATGTGCTTTCAAAGAGATTTGCCCTGGAGTTGGAGCGAGTGGGAGAACGAATCTTCGAGCTGGCCGGGCGGCGGTTCAACGTCAATTCGCCCAAGCAGCTTGGAGAAGTGCTTTTTGTGCATCTCGGTCTGCCTGCTCCGGCCAGTCGAGGCAAGAGCAAGGCGGTTTCAACGGCACAGGATGTGCTGGAGCAACTGGCGGAAGCGCATGAAGTTCCCAAGCTGGTGCTTGAATACAGGCACCTTTCCAAGCTCAAGTCGAACTACATTGACGCGCTGCCTCTTCTGGCTGATGCCGATTCACGCGTGCATACGACCTTTCAAGCGGCGGCTACAGCGACGGGAAGGCTCTCCTCCGTCAATCCGAATCTGCAAAATATTCCCATCCGCACCGAACTGGGCCGCGAGATTCGCGCTGCATTTATTGCTATACCCGGCACGCAACTTCTTTCGGCGGACTATTCGCAGATCGAGTTGCGGCTACTGGCGCACTTCAGCGCCGATCCGCTGCTGGTGCGTGCTTTTGCTGAAGGTGCTGATATTCATACACTCACTGCCAGCGAGGTCTTCGGCGTGCCAGCCGAGACCATGGACAAGGAGACGCGCAACCGCGCGAAGGCGGTTAATTTTGGCATCGTCTACGGGATTTCAGCCTTCGGGCTGGCCGCGCAATTGGGCATTCCGCAGGCCGAGGCGCGGGCTTATATCGAGCGCTATTTTGTCCGCTACCAGGGAGTGAAAGCATTTATAGAAAAAACGCTGGAGCAGACGCGGAAAGAGGGCCAGGTGCGGACGATGTTCGGGCGGGTGAGACCGATTCCCGACATTGAGAGCCGCAATCCGAATCAGCGGGGCTTCGCCGAACGCACGGCCATCAATACGCCTCTCCAGGGCACGGCAGCTGATCTGATCAAGCTGGCCATGATCTCCATCGACCGCCAACTTTCGGAGCGCAAACTTAAGACTCGCATGCTCCTGCAGGTGCATGACGAGCTGCTTTTCGAGGTTCCGACTGCAGAGTCCGCAGAGGTGGAGACGCTGGTGCGAACGGAGATGGAGGGAGTTGTAAAACTCAACGTTCCGCTGCTGGCCGACCTCGCCTTTGGGCCGAACTGGCGCGATCTTTGACGAAAAACAGGGAATTGTGTGCGCACAGAAAGAACCCACCGAGCGTGATGCCCGGTGGAAGCGAGCCGGTTGAGGTTCGCTTTATGCGGGCAGCGGCTCTGCTTCCGGCATGCGAACAACCGGCATGGCAACTGGCACCTGTGCCGGTATGCCTGTGGCCGGCTGTGCGTGCGCTGTGCGGGTGAGACGGTGCACAAAATGGTAAGGCGGCCAGGGGCCGGAGAGCTGCATCTGGCACTCCCGCATCATGGCGCTGGTAGTTGCGAACTTGCTCTGATAGCGTTCGATATACTTCCGGTCGATCAGATGAGCGATATCCAGCATCATCTTGCCGCTTTCGGTCAGCCGGCAGCTTACCTCTTCATCCAGAGGCAGGAAGAGCCGGCGCATCTGGAAGCTGACCGCGCGGGCTCGGGTTTGGCGCTCACGGGTGCGGGCCGCGCTCTCACGCAGGTTGGTGAGATACTGCCGGCCTGCGCCCTCGAACGGTGCTTGTCGATCAAGCTCGCGGCTACAACAGCCATCGACCATGATCTTCAGGTGCATCTCGGTCTTGCCGCGCAGCTTGTCGATATTGCCGAGGAACTGGCGCTGGTTTGATCGGATGGACTTGCGAAGGCTGTCGTCGTCGTGGAAGACGGTTCCAAAGCGGAAGGGCAGGATGGTGGAATGCTGAAAACAGTCAGCGATGACGCGGGCGTGATCCACGCCTGATTTCTGGTTAAGAGTCTCAGCGGGGTTGTGTTCGCTGACGATAACGGCCAGGTCACTGGCGGGATATAGAAAAACCTGGTTGCCGCTGACTCCGAGAACTGATTCCATCGGTACGGGTTTGCGATGACGGGCCAATTCAGGAAAAGCTAGTTTTTCACCAATACAATAGGCATACCATGCCATGGGTAGACACTCCGTCTGCGCGCGCTTATAAGCGCCGCTAGTTTGGCAAAGCTGTGTAAATGTGGACACAACCGCATAGAAGGCATCTGTCCGGATCATTGCGAGCAGATCCGGGTGAACTTACGGGTGACTATCGCGATATTAACCTTCTGAAAATGCGGCTGGCAAGAATCAAATGACGAAGGCCGCAATTGGTAGCAAAAACCGGCGGATTTGTATTCATATAAACAACATATCAGTTGATGGCGCTAAAAAGGTCCTATTTTATACAGACAGCCCGTATTGGTGGGTGAAGTATCAATGATGCGGATGCATAGCTTATTCAGGTAGTTCTTCGGAAGTCGTAGAGTGAGTGTGGACCGGGAGGCCGGCGATCCCTATTTTTGCGGGCGGCGAGCAAGCTGGCAGGTTCACGACGGCATTGTTGGAAGTGCGCTTTTTACTACAAAAACGGTCGATTATTGACAGAAAAAGGTCAAAATCTTACATTTTTGCGCATTTTTTTACATGCAATTATCGAGCAATTACCCTTTATAATCAATCACTTGCGAGCAAAATAAAGCGAACAAACGGTGAAGTGACCCCCCGGGGGTGGGGATTGATGTTTTCGCTTTTTATTCGCACAAAAAAGACCTAACATATTTTGTTTCATTCTCTTACGGGAAAAATGGGGGAGGGGTAGGGTAGCGGCCGGGGGTACGGTCCGGGCGCATCCCTGAGAGATTGGATCGGGGAAACTCGTCTTTCTTTTGCCGCTCGATTTGGTTTTGCGCTCGACATTTGCTGGACCTCTTTGGCTCTGGGACATCTATTCGATATTGTGCGCCGGCGGAAGGTAATAATCTGCAAAATATGGAGATTTAAATTGTCCCTCGGCCACAAATGCCGGTGGGGGATCAGGAAGCAACACGAGACAATAACGAATTTTAGCTAGGGCAGAACGCGCTGAATGTGGAGGTACAAAATCACATTCAGTAGGACTGAAACAAGAAGCAAGGCCAACGCAACCAGGGCATACATATTCACTTTGTTGCCGACGCCCTTCAAATCTTCGAGCAGTTCCTGCTGCTCCAGGGTATTGCGGTCTGTGGCTTCGCGGACCAGTTCCAGCTGGTCCTCGACCCGCTTGATCGAGGTATTCTGCTCCGCGACCTGATTGCGCAGATCGAGGTGGTGGGTTTGCAACTCGGCCAGGCTGTCCTCGATGTGCTCAAGATTTGCCGGCGGGGTGGGTGGGGGCGTGTGCTGTGGGTACGGGGTCAGGATATTGGAGACTGCGGTGCCGAAGTTTCCGTCCAGCAGAGGCAGAATACGCTGCACAAATGGCAGCCACGAGCGCACCGCGTTCAAGGTGCGTTGCAGGCTGGTAGGCAGTTCCTGCGAGGAATCCGCCGAGGAGTTGGCCAGAGCGCGCCCTGGCGGAGGAGGCGCAGTGGTGAAGCGCTGCGCATCGCCGGGGACCTGCGACAGGGGAGATGCGCCTCCGCCTCCGACTGGGAGCGGGGAGCCGACGGCAGACGGATGCGGCTGGTCAGGGTTTGTACCCCGGCGGCGTGGGTTCTTTGGCCGGCTAAATCCAAAACCCTCAGAATCGCTCATCTGCCTCCATCCTTCATCCACTATATAAGGAATTCACATAGATCAGGAATACGAGTATATATGGAATTCGCACGGAATGAGAGACTTCCGCAGTGTGCTCCAACTCGGTTCGCGCGTCAATCCCCACGGAAATTCCTAAGTTTCAGCGTGGACTGGCAGCGGGGTTCTCATCCCTTCAGGATGGGTGGTTGAGGCCCCGTTCTGCACAGTTGGGGCCGGCGCGCTCGCGTATTCTCGTATCCTTGTAAGCAGGAGAGGCATGTGAAACCAGTTCTTGCCCATACGCTGCGCAGTCTGCAAAGCAACATTCTGGCCGGAATCATCACCATCGGACCGCTGTTTGTTACCTACCTGATCTTCAGCTTCCTACTGGGCGCGCTGGCCAAGGCGGGTTTGCCAGTGGTGCAGTTATTTGAGGAGATATTTCCCCAGGACTGGCTGCGTCATCCGTGGCTGCAGTCGGTAACGGCCATTGTGCTCACCCTGGTTGTGCTTTACGTGGTGGGCCGGGTTACTTCGTTGGTGATCGGTCGCCAGGCCTTCAACCTCTTTGAGGCGATTCTGGAGCGGTTGCCTTTTGTGGCCAAGGTCTATACATCGGTGCGCCAGCTTGTGGACAGTATGATGGCGAAGAAGGGGACCAGCCAGCGCGTGGTGCTGATTGATTTCCCCATCGTGGGCCAGAAAAGCATTGGATTCCTGACCCGCACCTATACCGATTCCACCAGCGGCGAGTTGCTGGCCGCGGTCCTGGTGCCGTGCGCCATCAACCCGACCTCAGCCTACCTGCAGATTCTTCCCATTGAGAGCGTCACCGATACCGACCTGAATATGGAGCAGGCCATGAGTATGCTGATGACGGGCGGAGCTGTGGGGCCGGAGACGATCCGCTACACGAGGCCTACGATTGCGGCTGAAACGGGTTCTACGCAGCCTGCGCCCGCGGCTTAACCTTGGCAAGGGATCTGTCTTTTGCAGCAACCCAAAGATCATGCTTGTTCTGGAGGTTCAACCAGAACTGAGCGGAACAGCCGAAGTAGGCGCTGAGGCGCATGGCCGTATCCGCAGTGATCGACCGCTTGCCACGGACCAGATCGTTCACCCTGGGCGCGGAGACGTGGAGTTCTTTGGCCAGCCGGTAGCTGGAGAGTCCGAGCGGATCCATGAACTCAGTCTTGAGAATGTCGCCGGGATGGATTGAATATCCGAACGGGATCTTTTCCATAGCGCCTCCTAGTGATAATCAACAACCTCAACTTCGTAAGCGTTGCCTTCGCTCCATACAAAGCAAAGGCGAAACTGATCGTTGATGCGAATGCTGTGCTGGCCCTTGCGATTTCTGGTCAGCGCTTCCAAGTGGTTTCCTGGTGGCCAAAAAAGATCCGGTAGACTCTCTGCGGAATCAAGCGCCGCAATTTTCTTGAGCGCGGAAGAACGGATATTTGCAGGGATGCGGCGGCTCTTGCCGGTAACCCACAATAGCTCCGTATCGGCGTCCGCGAAGCTTTTGATCACGGAACAATCATAACGCTATTCGTTAAGAATGGAAAGCGTTATGATGCTGTGCTCTAACCACTGGTCTCATCTTCTTCCAGCTTTTCTTCCGCATGTTCGCTTTCCACGGTCACCTTGCGCAGGCTTATGTGGTCCAACTGCGCCCAGACCAGGCCGACGGGAACGATGCCGAGGAAGGTGGTAAGCAGCAGAATGGCCGAGCAAGCGGTGGCAGCCTCAGCATTCGCGCCAAAAAGGCCGGTCAATGCGGCTGCAACAATGCCGACTTGGGTGAACCAACCTAAAACGGGGAGCTGGAAGATGCTTGCCCCGCCACTTGCAATCATGAGGAGAACGCATTTGGAGGGCGTGACAGCAGCCAGCTCAGGACTGCCGGAAAATGCCTGAATGCCTTCGAAGTAGGCTGCGGCAATGAGAAGCCACATTAAAATCGAAAGCCCTGCGGTAATCCCGAAATCTCCGAAGGTTCGCATGGTGTCGAGTCCGGCATGGAAGGCGCGAATCTTTTCTGCAACAGCCGTGCCGAACTTCTTTGAGAGCAAGCCAAGACTTTTCTCCGCCATCGAAGCCACGGTGTTGCCTGCCAGACGAACGGTCACAAGAAAGAGTGCTCCGAGCAGCGTCAGCACCAAACCGCCGTAACGCGCGGCGAATGCCGCCAGGAGAGGTGAGTGGGATCCCAAGAGGGAGATTAGGTGCGAGTGGCTCGTTACTCTGACTATTTCTTCATAGGGCACGGAGAGCATTGCCACGGAAAAGATGAGCGCCATGGAGCCGGCATCGAAGAGACGTTCAACAATGTAGACGGCAATTTGTGAACTGAGCGGGAGGCCCGTTTTCCTGGATACAAGGTAGGGACGAACCGGATCGGCGACACGGCCAATGAGAGCGACTGCGGTGAAGCCCATAACCTGGGTACCGAGGAGCGAGAAGGGACCAACCATTTTGTTGTGCTTGAGAAGCTGGGCCCAGCGGACACTGCGGAATGCGTAAGCAGAATAGATGCAACCAGCGCTAAGTGCGATTTTGCGCCAATCGGCCTTCTGGAACTGCTTGATAAGCATTTGGAAGTTGAAGGGATGCAAATGCTGTTCATACATCGTCAGTGCGGCCAACACTGCCAGCACCGCAACTGCCAGAATCAATTGGTTCTTCTTCAAGCGCTCTCCGTTCCGCCGCAGTCTCACTTCATTCTATCGAGTGAGGCGGTTGGAACAATTTTCATAGTTTGATTCGGCTCCTGTACATGCCGCTCCGTTTGACCCCCGCTAGCGGATCCCTGGGAGGTTGGTTTGAGGCATCAGGTTCTCCCAAGGGGTACAATTCTTGAGATTCTTCAAAGCACTTGAAATCCGCCTTCTGGTTCCGCGAAGAGATGCGGTTCCGGTTTTGAAATATTTATTTGAGGAGCGAACAGTCATGAGTTCAAGCGACGAAAGCCACTCCGCTGCATCGCCGGTTTCGATCTCCCGGCGTGATTTGCTGCAGGGTCTTATGACCACCGGCCTGGTCTGTGCTACCGGCGGCTGGGCCGTCAATCCTGAGCTTTTGCGTGCGGAGAGTGAATCCTGCGCGTTCGAGCAGGGGGTTCTTTCGCTGGACGATCTGAGCGGCGACTGGATGCGGATGAGCACGCTGGGAAATAATCCGGCGATCAATAATTTCTGGGGAGCGCTGCAGGCCACGGATAACCTGCTGTCGGTGACGGAGCTGACCTTCCCGCCTTTTTCGCAAGGCGGCCACAGCGGGAATCTGCGCATCAACGGCGAAGAGATGATGAGGGCCGATGAGAGCCGGTGGTATGCCTATCAGCTTCTCCGCCGCTGCCGCACCACCGGCCTTGAAGTGGAAACCACCATTCGGATGGTCTTTGAAAATCAGGGAGTATTGTTTCGAATCAAGTTGAAGAACCTGCTCAGCTCGGCGAAGCAGTTGGCGGTGAGTACGGAACTGAATGGTTTTATCGCCCGCTACGATTCCGGCTGGGATTGGAGTTTTCCCCGGCCCAAGGATCAGGAGCAGAACGACTTTGCGGCTGCATTGGTTTCGGATGGATACGTGGAAAAGGCCGAAGTGCTCATCCGCCACGCGAAATCTCCGGCGCGCGTAGCGTTTGCATTTACTCCGACACTACCCGACAAGTTGGAAGCCTTAGGGAACCACGGCCGCGCAACCTGGAACGTCACGCTCGAACCTGGGCAGGAACAGACCATCGATTTTGTAATGGCGGTGGGCAGCGGCGAGAGCGAAACCATTATCGTGGCCCGCAGGTGGGCCTTGGATTTTGCCAAGCACTTCGACCAGGCCAGGACGCTGTGGGAAGAACGCTATGCGCAGGCTTTTGTGCCGCGCAACAGTTTCTACTCCGGCAACCTGCCGGTGCTGGCTACCTCTGACGCAAGGATGCGGCGTGTTTATTACATGAGTATTTTGTCGCGGCTGCAAATGATGCGAACCAACCTGCCCATTCAGCCACGCATCACGGTAACCGGCGGGCCGCAGTACGCTGTGACGCTGGCTTATTTCTGGGACAACACGCTGTTTCTTATGTCGTTGCTTGATCCCGAAATGATGCGACAGATGTTGAAGGGCTGGTTAGCCATCGACCGGTACAAATGGTATGCGCGCGACTACCTGAGCGGCGAGGGGCGCGGCGTCTGGTATTCGGCTAACAATATTTCGATTTTTGCAATGCTGCAGGGCCACCTGCGAGTCACCGGCGACTATGGGCTGCTGGACGAGAAGGTCGGCGAGAAGACGGTTCTGGAGCACATGCAGGAACTGGCCACCGGATGGAAGAAGCTGGTTCCGAAGGGCGGGGAACTGGCGGATTATGGCGGGGCAGAGAATCTGCTGGAATGCGATCCAACGTATATGCACCAGGTGGCTTCGCTGAATGCCGCCAACGTGGGGATGATGCGCATGCTGGCAGCACTGCTGGAGTGGCGCGGTGATTCGAGTAGCGCAGCAGAGTTGCGCCAGGACGCCAAGACTTTGGCCGCAGCTGTATTGAAGCTCTATGTGCCGGGAGAAGGCGTGTGGAACTGCGCGCAGCCTGATGGACGGCTCTTCAAGGTGCGCCATGTTTACGACTTCATCACCACCACCAAGTGGATGGCGGACGATCTGACTCCGGCGATGCGCAGCGAAATGATGGCCTTTGCCGAGCGCGAATTGCTGACCGAAAACTGGATGCGGGCGCTCTCGTTGCAGGATCCGGCCGCGCCCGACTCCGACCGTCCCGACCACGGTCCCATGGGCGCTTACGACGAGTGGCCGCCGCTCACGCTGGAAGCGCTTTGCACACTCGGCTACCACGGCAAGGCACTGGATGCCTTCTATTGCTTTGAAGGAGTTACCCACGAGGGACCGTATGCACAGGCGCATGAATTGATGGGCCGCAAATGGGACGATCCGGTGCGCGTTGCCGGGCGCGAAACCATGGTCACGCATATGGCGCAGGATTCCGTGTTTGCCGAACTGATTCTGGGCTCGTTCTTTGGATTCCAACCGGACTGGACGGGCAAGCGTGTGCTCGCGGAACCCTGCCTGCCTTCGGGCTTCGAGGGACGGCTCACCGGGCTGCTCTACCGCGAGAAACAATACGATCTGACTGCGGGAGCCAAGGGCGTGACGATCAAGGAAAGCTAGAGATGGGTTCGGGACGGTAACGCGCATGCAGATTGGAATCGAGACGACGATGTCGCACAAAGAACGGCTCCTGGCTGCTCTGCGGCGCGAAAAAACGGACCGGCTGCCCGTGACCACGCATCACCTGATGCAATCGTTTCTGGATAAATACTTTGGGGGCAAGTCGAGCCAAGAATTTTTCGAGCAATACGATCTGGATGCGATTACCTGGCCCGTCTGCCACAAACCCAACGTTGCAGCGGGAGATTATTTTGACCCGATGCAGGGAGAGCCTGGATTTCTAGAGGCGCGACGTGTTTGGTCGGATCGCTGGAAGATTTTCGCCGAAGATATTTCCAACGCGGACGGCCAGGCGATGCGTTACCGGTTTGAGACGCCCAAGGGCACTCTGACCATGACTACGCAATCCAACGAGCAGACTACGTGGGTTGTGGAGCATCTTCTCAAAGAGAAGCGCGATATTGAGTTGATCGGGGAGTTTGCGACGCATCCGTTGTGCGATGTGGAGGCCGTAAACCGCGTGGCCGACGATTATGGTGAGCGCGGTCTGGTGCGAAGCCACGTTCCTTGTTTCGAAGTCTTCGGACAGCCGGGGACCTGGCAGGATGCTTGCTGCCTTTACGGGACCGAGCAACTTATTCTTGCCACTTATGACGATCCGGAGTGGGTTCACGAATTTCTGCGCATCCTTTTTCGGCGAAAGCAGAGTTATATCCGGTCGATGGCCGGAGCGAAATTCGACCTGATGGAACTGGGCGGCGGTTCCGCATCCACGACTGTGATCTCACCGAAGATCTTCGACAAATTTGTAGCGCCGTACGACTCGGAGCTGATTGCGCTGGCGCACGAGGCGGGGCAGCGGATCGTTTACCACACATGCGGAGGCATGATGCCGATTCTGGAACGGATTGTGGCCATGCAGCCGGACGCGATGGAAACGCTTACTCCTCCCGACATGGGCGGAGATATGGATCTGGCCAAGGCGAAGAAGCGCATTGGCGAGAAGGTCTGCATGATCGGGGGATTCGACCAGTTTCATTACCTGATCGGATGCACACTGGATGAAACTCGGGCTGCAGTTCGCGCCTGTTTTGAGGCAGCGGGCGAGGGTGGCGGATACATACTTTGCCCTTCGGATCATTTCTTTGACGCGGATTTGAAGCTGATTGAAGCATTTGCGGATGAAGCTCACTGTTGCGTTTACTCAGATTGAATAACGGAACCATCGGAGGCTGCGCAGGGCGACAATCGGCGCATCGAGAACTTCAACTAAGTAAACATGAACTCCGCGGTCATTTTGCAGGAGACGCTCGGAATCAGCCGAACCCATTGCGCGCTGAACGCATCGGGGAAGAATACGGGATGGTATTCGCCTCCGTTCAGCTTGACGGTTTCGTATTTCTCCCACGTGCCGTTGCCGAGAAAGTCGATTTGGATTTCAACCTCCGCGCTCTTTTCTGAAACCAGGTGCAGCATTTTGCGGCGAAAGTCGGTGAAGAGGAATGGATCGGAGGGCGCGCCAGCGATAACCGTGTCATTGCGCCATGGACCACCCCAGCCTTGAGGCTGGCCCCAGCTCCATAGATCATCCGACTTGCCAAACCAGATGCCGCTTTGGGGCTGACCGAGTACGGCATTGTTATCGACATTGGGCGTGGTTTCATTGCCGCCGACGGCCAGCAGACCGCGGAAGCTGCAGTAATCCGGGATGGTGCGCAGATGCTGGCAGACAGGCTTGACGCCCCAGATGCGGCCTTCAAACGCGTAGGGCTGCAACTCATAAAACATGCCCTGAATATCCATCATGTAGTGCTCGGTTTCAATCTCTCGAATGCGCATCCACTCTGTCTGCCAGCCGTGCTCGAAGGCATGGGAAGCTTTGGGCAGGCGGTAGTGCTGCCACTCGCCATTCACCAGGGCCTCAAAGAGGACCGAGCGCTCATCCCAGCCGGCGGTGAACATGACATTGCCGAAATTTTCCCTTGCGGCAACGTCCATATGCGGCTTGTCAGAGATGCGGCGCCAGGTCTTGCCTCCGTCCCATTCAAAGAGACCGGCCTGGGTCTGGCCGTATTTGTAGAAGCCGTTATTTGTGACGACTACACGGTGTTGCGCGGTATATCCGCCCTTGAAGTGGGGCTGCTCGGAGATGTTCATGTCGGCGGTGAGATTGAAGAGCAGACGCGGCTTGAGGTCGGAGACATCCATCTCAAAGAAGAGGCCTTCCATGGTTTGGTAGTAGATGCGATTCTCAGGGTCGGTGAGGTGAGGCATGGTGGCGGTGAGCCGATGGCCGGTGAGAGCTTCAATGCGTTGCCACTTTCCTCCCGCGTCGATGATATAAGGCCCAATGATGCATTGATTGGAGTGATGGTGGATGAAGCGGTTGGCGAAGACTCCGTTGTGAACGTCTAGCAAAGCCGGCTTCAGCGTTTCATCGATGCGATAGAGGCCGAGTCCATTGCCACTGCCCTTGCCGGAGGAGTTGTAAGTGACGGCGTAGAGTCCGTCGGCCCATGGCATGAGGGCGCCCACGCCGCACTCGGTCCGGCCTGGATCGTTATCTCCCTTGAGACCTATGTTGGTAATTCCAGGGAGAAAACTCTGAGCGAAAGCTTGGCCGGTGACGCCGGCGAGTGCAGCCAGGACTGAACGCCGAGACAGAGATTGATTAGCGAAAGACATAATACCTCTTTCATGGTGGTTCGATAGAAAGCCCCATTTTAGCATCGGGTAAAGAAGCGCTTCCGGCTGCAACGCAAGCCTGGAGGAGCCTGAAACGGCACAGCGGGAGCCTGGCTGAAAGAGAGCAGCAACGCCCGGATGTGGTTTCACGTGGAACTGTTTTGCGGCTCAGTTTCGTGAGGTTTTGGCCTGCAAGGCTGCCCGTTTCGCTTCGGCCTCGCGCGCCAGAACGCGACGATTGAACTCGTGGATCACACGGGCCACGTAGACTCGGGTTTCGTGGTAGGGTGGGATGCCGTGGTACTTGTCCACCGCCTCTGGGCCGGCGTTGTAGGCAGCCAGCGCAAGCGACAGATTGTCGTGGTAGCGGGTGAGCAGGGCATCCAGGTAGGTGGTGCCGCCGCGCACATTCTGCGACGGTTCAAAGCTGTCTTTCACGCCTAATTGGTTGGCGGTTCCCGGCATTAGCTGCATCAGCCCCTGGGCTCCGGCGCTGCTTACGGCGTTTGCGTTACCGCCGCTTTCGGCTTTCACCAGGCTGGCCAGAAGGTCAACGTCGAGGTTGTGTTCGCCCCCGGCTTTGACCAGCATCTCGTGCAGGTCAGCCGGATTTAGCTTTGAATCCCGCCTGGTTGCCGGCAAAGTAGTAGGCGAGATCAGCGCGGAGGGTGGCGGCGGGGGCGGATCTGGATACTTCTCGAAATCCGCGATCTCCTGCGGAGCGAATTCGATGTAGTTGTCTTCACTGGGGCTGAGATAGAGACGGGTGCGGCCCGCAACCACGGCGTGATGGTCGCAGCGCATCTCAAAACCGTTGCGCAGGGTTACACGCTCGCCTGCTTGCGCTGCCGGAGCCAGGGCTGCCATTACTACCACCGTGATGAAGAGAGTTACCCGCATTCCCAATCGCACATCCAAATCATAATTTTGCAGTCAGGCTTTGGCTACAGAAAGCCCGGCTTGCGTGGCCAATTCAGCTTCGAGCACCACGGCCACGCCGTCTTCGTCGTTGGGCGGGGCTTGCTGCCAGCCGCGCGTTTTGGCCATGGCGCGGAGTTCACCGGCGGCATTGCCCATGATCACGCCCTTGCCGGCCCACTCCAGCATATCCACATCGTTCCAGTTGTCGCCAATGGCCATGGTCTGCTTCCGGTCGATACCCAGGCGGCTTGCAAGTCTTTCGAGCGCCCAGCCCTTGGTGACTCCGGGCGGCATCAGGTCAAGAACTGAGATATCGCGCACCGGATACTCGGTTTTGACGCACTCGCAACTAGCGGCCCACTGGCTGGCCTTGAGCGCGGCTTCGGCTTCTCGCACCTGGCTCAAACTCCCGGCTACCATGCCTTGAATGGGATCCTCGCCGTCGATGAGCGCCTGCTCCAGCGGCTTGACCACCTCAATGGCGTTGCGGTTGGCCTCGATCCACATTGCTATTCGTCCATGCGCCTGGTCGAGGTCTTCGAGAACCAGCTCGCCGCGCCCCGGACGGTCAAAGGTGAAGACCAGGGCTCCATACGGCCGGAGCAGCCCGCATAGCTCGCGCGCGGATTTAGACGGGAGATGACAGCGGTCGATCGGCTCGCCTCCCAGGGTTCGGGTCACTGCACCATTGGACGTGATCAGAGGCGTATCCGCTCGCAGGCCCAGGCCCTCAAGCATTGGCGCGGCATAGGCTGTGCGGCGGCCGGTGGCGATGGCCAGCGTGATTCCCGCCTTCTGCGCGGAGTGGAGCGCCGCTGCTGTGCGCGGGCTGATCTCCCGGGCAAAGGTCGGCAGCAGGGTTCCATCCATATCGATTGCCACCAGGCGAATGGGAGAGTGCATGGGTTTAGTTTACCGGGAGAAATGAGGCTGGAATTGTGCGGAGTGTGCGCGGTGTTTTTTTGAAAATGCGGCAGGTTAGCCCCGCTTCGCTGGGATGGCGAGTTGGCAAGTTGGCGGCGGCATCGCTAGTGGCCTGTTTATGACGAAAACGGTGGATTCTTGACAGAATAAGGACGAAATTGCGCATTTTTTTACATCTAGTTTTCAGGAAATTATCTATTAGAATCAATCGTTTATATCATAAAAAAGGCGAACAAAAAAGGAAGATACCCCCGGGGGGGTGGGCACATTCAAATTCCAAGTGCAACAGATGCCCCTTATTTCGTCTTCTGATTGCTATTGTGCGCCAGGGGAAGGTTATTTTCTGCAAAAGGGATGCGGAAAGATTGGAATTTATTCGTGCAAGGGGAAATGGGAGGTTGGTCCGGTAGTCTTTTGAGTATGGAGAGAGTTTGCAGCCAGTGTCGGGCGGTGATTGACGACAAAACCCTGGCCGACTGGTGCCCTGCCTGCGGAGGGGCGTTGGTTGAACGGCCCAGCTTGCCGACTGCCGATCAGATTGGCGGGCTTGCGGCGGAGGTCGATCATCGCGGGATCGTGCTGCCGCGGCGTCATGCGCTGGGTGGGATTATTACGCCGCAGTGAGAGTCGGCTGACGATCAGAGGCTTGTATCCAGCCCAACCGCTTCGGCCAGGCGGGCCTGCCGGTCGTCGAAGGTCCAGAAGCGTTGCGCTTTCAGTTCGAGGGCGCAGGCAACGTGGAGTGAATCCAAGGTGCGAACCCCTAGAGTGGGGCCGTACCGCCGGGTCAGATCAACGCTCCGCGGAAAGGCGCCAGAGGGAAAGTCGACCTGACTCCAAACGCCAGCCTCGCTATCCCTGCCAAGAGCTGCAATCGCATTCTCCGCATCGACAAGGGTGGCCTTATTCCAAAAAACGTGGAGAAAACACGCGTGCGCAAACTCGGCGCGGTTGAGGGGAGTAAGCCAAACCTCAGGGCGAGACGACACTCGACGCCATGCTTCCGGCGAATGCCGGTCAATCAGATGGAGGGAGACGAAGAAACTGCTATCCGCGTAGATCGTCAATAGCGGCTCCGCTCTCTCTCCTCAATCAGAAGATCGGCTCCCGGCAGAATCCGGTCACCGAAGATTTTGCGGGCACGGGCCTCGAAGTCAGGCCATTCGACGGGGCGCGGGCTCGGCGGGGTTCGCGGCACCAGATCGCCTATGACCTCGTTGCGCTCACGAACTTCAATATGAACGCCCGCCCTGAGCCAGGCTTTGACCTTGCGGGTGTCACGAAGCTGTCGGAGGGTTATGCTCTGCATGGCTAGAATGTGACACAAAATGTGTCACATTGTCAATGGATGGGTTGGAGCGACGCTTGATCGATTTTTCGAGCGTTCGAGAGTATCCGCGAACTCATCTATTGTTTACCAATCAGACCGGAATCTCGGTGCGTGCTTACGCCTGTTGGTGCCGCCCAAGAACCATGCACAGGTAGTTCTGAGGACACTGGGCGACTTAAAGGGACAAATCCAACTTCAGTAATCGCTCCCGGCTATAGCATTTTAGACCAGAGACCAAACGCGCCGCTCCAAATATCACACCACAAATGATTTATGATCGACTGTCCGTGAGGTGTCCGCTGTTTTCGACCGGATTCTCACAGGAGCCATGGAAGGGGAGACGATGAACAGCCTGGCAATCCCGCAGGAACAGAGGTTCGGATGCCTTCGCGAGTTTCTGCTTCGATTCGTTGCCGAGGTTGTCAAAGCCAATAGGCAAAAGCCCGACATGCTTGCAGCACGCCCCTCAGACGCATTCTGGGCACTTGCACTTCCTTGGATATTGGATATCGAAGTAAAGAACCCAAATCCCCAGCTACGAAACAATATCGACGCTCGCAAGCCTGTGATCGCCAACGCAGGTTTTGATGGAGAATCTGTTGCTAGGGACCTGAAAGAGATCAGAGAAAATGATCTACATCTGAGCCAATGCTGTCCTACCCTGTTGCACCTTGCCCGTCATTTCTCATTCAACTTCCTACACGAAGCCGTAACATTGAGCGAAGCCGGGGCGGAGCCGAATGCGATTAGTCAACTCTATGAGAAGTTTGTTCGATTGACTTATGACCAAGGACCGTTTAGGCGCGCAGCTTTTACTCATATCTTCAATCTCGAAATTGAAGGGAAGGAGGAGCTAATCGGAGGAATGAAGATCATTCGTCTGAATCCGGATTTTAAGAGCGATTTACTTCGAGAGGTCGAAGTGCGGCCGTACGCCCACCCATATCTTCATCCTGCGGGAGTGGGTGACTGCTTTATCTATGTCAACGAGCCACCAAGCGAGATGAACGATGATTCTTGGCTCCAAGACAAACAACGCGAGGCCGCAAGGTTTGTGATGCTGCTCCAATACTTCAAAGATGGGGTCGTTCATCTTGGATACACCGTCCCGAGATTCTATCCAGAATGGACAAACCAGATAAGGCGTGAAGGCCTATATTTTATCGGTCAACCCAGACGCGAACCTCACGCGCATGGGGGCGCACCATACAAGATTGAACCAAATGAACATGAAGCGCTGTCGAGATACATGACAGCTTTCCTGACTCCTGAAGTTCTCCAGTTGGTCAATGACACAGCAAACAAAACAAACAATCTGAGGCAGGCCACCTTACGCGCCGGAGAGTATTACGAAAAAAGCCATGCGACTGCGGAACTTCCCGAACGCCTCGTTTATGTAGCCATCGCAATAGAGGCGCTTTTCTCGCCTTCAAACAAAGAACAATTGAGATTTCGGATTGCCCAGACAGCTGCGCAGTTCTTAGGTGAAAGCCTGGAAGCAAAGAAGCTGATTTTTAAGGATGTTAAAGACTTCTATGACCGCAGGAGTAGCTTGGTACACGGCGGATACTCAGTTGCAGATTATTACGATGGCAATTTCGTTAAGCCAGAAGAAATTGAACGCTGGTCCAGCCTAGCGCGGCGCGCAATTCTGGGATTCTTTATCTTGGCATTAAGGGGGGAAAAAGACCGGAATTCTATCCTAGCGACTTTAGAGGCCGCCGCCTTTGATCAAAGTGCCGCAGAACTTCTTCGAGCGCGGTCCAGTGTGGAATCGTACCTAACAGAAAAGGGCTTCTGAACGGCGAATGGACCACTGCTAGAAGTGCATTTGGTGACGAAGCGAATGTGCCGTTGCGATTGAGAAAATTCGTACCCATAAACGCCGATGGAACATGTTTTCAGGACGCACTCGCTGGAACTACCCGCTTCGCCACATACCATCCATAGGCAGCGAAGTCCCTCCTTTAACGCAACCAACAAGGAATCTAAGAAGAGGAGGCGGGAGCTGTCAGTTTCTTAAGAAGATTATTCGTCTTGAAAAATGCTTCCAGATGTTTATATGGGGCAAAGAGTCGAGCGTTTTCATCCACGCCTATAGGTCCAACCAGGAACGGGTCCGGGTTATCTGAAAAAATCGGCCTGCGTGGTTGGGGAAGATTTAGATAGTGCGCCAGAGAGCTCACAAGGTAATGAGATCCTTCGAAAGTTTCTACATTCACGGCTTGTAAGCTCGAATAGGGCTTGGGAAGATTGCCGACAGTGAGGCCACCAATACAAACAGGAATCACAACCTTTTTACTCATCCATGCCGCACCGGCTTCGAAATTTATCCACGGCCTTTTAACGGAGAGGGGACTGAGCATCGAGATCAGCACCTTGGTTTCTTCGAGCTCTTTAAAGATCCGACGCATCCAGTCTTCCCCAGCGTAAATAATTGTTTCGTCTGAAGACATGAATGAATCGACGGACGATGAAAGCGCACTATGAATAAAACTCCTAACGAAATTTGCTTCATGCACTTCATCGTGGATGAAGCTCATAAAAAGACTCGCCATAGATTTACCTCGTCAAGAACTATTCTATGCTTCTACCAGTCCCCCTCGCCGCTGCTTCAAGCGCCATCTGCCTGGCGGGTGGCCCTGGTCTCGTAACGTACATTATCAAGTTGAGGGTGCCCCCGTTCCCTCGCATTTGGGGACCTGGGAGACCACGGAGCGCAACCGGTGGGAAGTAGATCGTGAATTTCAACATCAGTCCCCGAAAACGCCGATGTCACCACGAATGCTTCGGGATTGACGGTAAATCTCCAAACCGCTCACTAATACTACAGTTGTACTTGCTTGTTATCGGAGAAAACAGGCAAAGGCCGGGCCTGAAGGCCCTGCAAATTCGGCCTGATTCAGGGGCCTGAAGGCCCCTGCTCCCTCCGGAATCCGCGATCTACAACTGTAGTACTAAGCGCTGCTGGATACGGCTGACGACGGCTCTTCTGCTTGAGATTGGGTGGCAGGAAATCGGGAACCCAGGCCGGGGCGGGCGGCGGGTTCGGTCAAAGGTGGCGGGTTGGCCCCCGCTTTCGCGGGGTTGGCGAGTTGGCAAGTTGGCGGCGGCATCGGAGGAGACGGGCTTGTCCCTCAGGGGTTAAAGAGGCGGCGGGAAAACTCGGAATTGCGAGTTAAATTGGCGAAAACCTCTCTCCAGGGCTAAAGCCCACATCTATTCTATTGGCTTTATACGGGGGTTAAAACCCCCGCCTCCCTCCGAATGAGAATGAGTCGCGGCAATCCGGAATCGAGGCGTGGGCGGTGTGTTCGGTCAAAAGTGGCGAGTTAGCCCCCGCTTTCGCGGGGTTGGCGAGTTGGCAAGTTGGCGTCGGCATCGAAGGAGGCAGGTTTATCCTTCGGGGGTTAAAGAGGCTGCGGAAAAGGGCCTGATTTAGACCGAAATGTCCGAAAAGCATACCTCAGGGGCTAAAGCCCGCATTAATTCCGTTGCGGTTATGTCCGGGATAAATCCCGGACCTACCGCCCGGATGAGTTTTTCCGCAGCCTGTAAAACCCCTTGTTTTTCAGGTTCTTTTCGGCACGACTGAAGTCGTGCCCTGTTACAAAGCGCGTATATCTACCGCATTCTTATCACTCGTATCGCAGCGCCTCGGCTGGGAGTACTCTTGCGGCGGCGGATGAGGGGTAGAGGGTGGCCAGGAGGGAGATGCCGATGGAGACGGCGGCTACGATTACGCCGTCGATGGGGCGAGGGGCGAAGGGGAGCGTGTCGATGGAATAAACTTCGGCGGAGAGATGGATAAAGTGATAGTAGCCGCCGGCCCAGGCGGCGAGGTAGCCGAGGACGAGGCCGAGGGCGGTGCCGATGAGCGAGATGAGCAGGCCCTGCACCAGGAAGATGCGGCGGATCTGGCCGGGTTCGACGCCGAAGCTCATCATGACGGCGATGTCGCGGGTTTTCTCCATCACCATCATGGTGAGGGCGATGAGAATGTTGAGCGCGGCTACGATGACGATGAGGGCGATGACGATGAAGGTGACTACCTGTTCGAGCTTGAGGGCGCGGAAGAGTTCGCGGTTCTGCTCCATCCAGTTGGTTGTCATGTAACCTTTGCCGGCGGCTTTCTCGATGGCGCGGGCGACTTGAGGGGCGCGGTCAAGCTTATCCACCTTGAAACTGATGACGGAGAGCAGGTCAGGCTCGCTGAAGAGGCGCTGCGCGTCGCTGAGACGCATGAAGGCCTCGGCGGCGTCGTATTGGTAGAAGCCGGAGTGGAAGATGGCGGCTACGCGGAAGCGCTGGTACCTGGGCGCGAGGCCAAGGGGAGTGAGCTCGCCCTGGGGACTGGTGACCAGCACGCTGTCGCCTACCTGGGCGCCGATCTGCTCGGCCAGCTCGTTGCCGATGACCAGGGCGGGATAGGGCGCATTGGCCGCGTCCTGGCCGATGGGCTGGTAGGGATCGGGTCGCGAGGTATCCGGGTTCAGGTCATTGGCCGATCCGGCGGTGATGGTGTCAAGCAGGCTGCTGACGGTGCTCTCCTGGGCGGGGATGATGCCTTTGATGAGGGCGAAACCGGCGCGGGGGCCGCGGGAAACCAGGACCTGACCGTAGATTCCGGGCGCCGCGGCGGTGACGTGGGGGACGGCGCGGAGACGAGCGATGAGAGGCTCCCAGTCGCGGATACCGTCGGCCTCAATGCGCATCAGATCGATGTGGGCCGTGGCCCCCACCAGACGGTCCTCAAGGTCGCGGCGCATTCCGTTGGTGATGGCCAGGGCGATGATGAGCGCGGCTACGCCGGCGGCTACTCCGGCGATGGAGATGGTGGTAACCACACCTACCACGGCTTGCCGCCGCTTGGCTCTGAGGTACCGCAAGGCCAGAAACAACTCGAATCGCATGGGGCTTACTTCTCCTGTTTTTTACCTTCCGCCGCGGAACTGGATGATGCGGCGGCGATCGCGTTTGGTGGGCCTGTGGACCGGGATGGGAGCGTATTCCTGCATGGCCTTGCGTTCTTCGGCGGCTTTGGCGCGGGCGGCTTTGCTGGCTTCGGTTTCGCGGTAGAGGGTTTGCGCTACGGCGGCTGGGCCGCGCATCTGGCTGAGCGCGAGGACTTCAATGTGAAACTCGCCGCCTTCGTTCCTGATGGTTAGCATATCGCCTACGTGGACTTCGCGGGCCGGCTTGGCGGGGATTTCGCCCGAGTGAATGCGGCCCAGTTCGCAGGCTTTTTGGGCGAGTGCGCGGGTCTTGAAGAAACGCGCCGCCCATAGCCATTTGTCGATGCGTACGGAGGCCATGGTTCGATTGTAGTCAATGGAGAGGAGTTAAAGTGGAGGGTTGGTGAGGGAAGGCCGGATCAGGACCCGGCTTCAACCTTCCACACATAGAGGAATTCGGCGTCACTGGAGGTGGCCACCTCAAGCCCTCTGAAGTGCGTGGCGCGGTTCAGAGCGGAGCGGATGTTCTCCTTGGTATCGGGTAAGGCGGAAAGGGGAATTTTTAGCGCCGAGCCTACCACCAACTGATCGATGTCGCTCAACAGTTGGGTCACAATCCGCTTGTGTTTTCCATCGCGGCCTTTGGGAACATCCAACTGGCGGATGGATTCAAACTTCATGTGCGCTATGTTTGGTTCCGGATCGGTAGCCATGTCTTGATGCCCGCCTTTCTGAAAGGCTTCAGCAATCGAGGAGGTGCGCGCTTAACGTATGCCTAAATTGTCGTAAAGCTATCCTTTAATTGACAGCATACTTGCTTGCGACCCAATACACAAGACTGAATGCGAGATATTCACATCCTATGGAGGAACTTTCTATCTCCAGACTGCTCTATAAAGCTCATTACAAAGACTTATCGCGCAGCAGAAAGATATAACACGTATAGAAAATATGCTGCTACGTTGGCTGATAGAGAGTAATTTCAGGCAGTGGCCGGTTGAAAGACTGAACCCGCGATGTACGATACAAAAGTTGAAAGAACCCTGGAATCCTCTTAGGTTCCAACGAACCGGGAGAAACCTATGCCAGTTATGTGTTTTCAGAAAAAGGATTCAAATCAGACCGTATGCGGAGTGCATAATGTGCCGCTAGTCCAGAATCGGATCGCGATTGATCCCAACGCGCCTGGATTAGGACTCGTCACCTGCTATATATGCGCCGTAAGCCGCTCAGTGGTGCAAGAAGGGAAGAAGACGCATGCACGCAACTCAATTTGATCCGTCGGCTGATTCCTTAAGAGGACAGACGACGAATTTCCCCATTGTTCCGCTCAAAGAGATTCCCGCATCTGGATCTATGGTGGATACAAGTGAATTTCGCCCTGTGGTTCTAGTGGTGGACAAGGAGCCTGCGGTCGCCGACTCACTGGTGGCAACTCTGCACCGGAGCGGCTATGCCGCAATTGCGGCCTACGATGGACAAAGCGCGCTTGAAACGGCTCTTTTGGTGCCGCCGGAGGTGGTGATTGCCGATGTTGAGTTGCCGGGAATCAATGGCATTGAACTAGCGATTGCGCTGAAGAGCACGATTCCAGACTGCAAGATTCTGTTGCTTTCCGGGAAGGAAACCACGCCTGAGCTGCCGGCATCGGCGATCGGCAGTGGGCACGAGTTTGAAGTGCTCAACAAACCTGTCAAACCAAGCGACCTGTTTGCGCACGTATCCGCGTGCCTGGAGCCGCGAAAAGCTGATGCCGCAGATTGAGCGAGGCTGGGAATATTTGAGATGGAACAGGGCGCTCGGTCAGACCGAGCGCCCTTTATTTGCTAGTTTGCCAGGACGGCGCGGTAGCGGACCTTGTTCTTTTTCACTTTATCGATGGCTTCGTTGGCTTTGGCCATGGGGAAGGCTTCGGTCTTTGCCATGACGCCGTGGCGTGCGGCTACGTCGAGCATCTCGCGCAGCCGGCTGGGCGGCCCGATGGGGCTGCCGCTGATGGAGCGCTGGCCGGAGATGAGCGGAAAGGCCTGAAGCGCGACCGCCGATGGCGGAACTCCCACAAAACAGAGCGTTCCGGTGGGGCGGAGGATCTGGATGTAGGAGCCCCAATCCTGGTCGGCGTTGGCGGTGGAGAGGATGAAGTCCTGAGTGCCGGCGACTTCCTTCATGGCCTTGGATTCACGGCTGTTGACGAAGTTGTGAGCACCCAGGGCACGAGCCTCTTCTTCCTTGTCGGCGGAGGTGGAGAAGGCGGTTACTTGAGCGCCAAAGGCCCGCGCGAATTGGATGGCCAAGTGGCCCAGTCCGCCGATGCCGATGATGGCAACCCGCGAAGAGGGGTTCACGCCATGGATGCGCATGGGGTTATAGACCGTGATGCCGGCGCAGAGCAAGGGCGCGGCGTTTTCGCTGGCGAGGGCCTCGGGGATGGGAATAACAAAACGGGAATTGGCGCGGATGCTGTCAGCATAGCCGCCGTTGCGGTGCACGCAGGTGGACTCATTATTGGGGCATAGGTTCTCTAATCCACGTGTGCACCACTCGCACTGGCCGCAGGAGTTCGATTGCCAGCCCAGGCCCACGCGCTGCCCGGCCTTGAGCGTTTTCACCCTGGAACCGACGGCCGAAACCGTCCCGATGATCTCGTGGCCGGGAATGAACGGAAACTGGCTGACGCCCCAGTCATTGGCGATCAGATGGAGGTCGCTATGGCAGACGCCGCAATGGGTGATGGCGATCTCCACTTCATCGGAACCCAGCCTGCCGGGATCGTAGTGAAAAGGCAATAGTTCCGCGCCAGCGGCGTGCGCTGCAAGTCCTTGAATTTGAGACATTTTCGGTATGGAATCCTCTCTGAAAGTCGTAAGAAAGGCCGCTATGAATTGGGGCGACGGCCTGGGGGTCTGACGGGAATGGTTACCGTCAGGACTATTTTAAACTGCCGGGCAGATCTTTGCCGGGACAGAGGGTGGAAACCGGCCAGTTACTTTCGTGCGCTAGTTTGGTTTATAAAGATTGGCTTAGTTGAAGGGTTGTGGTATCCCACCCATTCGCCCGACCACCCCACGGACGAAGACCTGTCCGTGGGGACCCCGGTAAGTCGAATGGATGGGGCACGGACATTTATGGGGCATCCGGCGCGGCCAGGATGGAACGCACACCTGCAGCGCCGACCGAAGGCGGATGCCCTGGGTGGTCATCCGGCAGAGATGCGCGTCTGACTATTTGAACTGGCTGATCATGTCGAGTACATAGTAAACGATGACGAACAGCGTGGCGGCTGCGGCCAGACCAGTGGCAACCCGCACAATGGGCTCAAGCTTATGGATTTTTGCCATCAGCATGTCCTGCTCGGCCTTGATGTGATTGAATGAATCGTCGAGGATGAGCTGGTCATCTTCGTCGCGGGTCAGTCTTGAGTTATACATTTTGAGGATGATCAACAGCAGGACCAATGCGCCCCAAACGGACCACATTAAAGGTACGATTGTCATACTCCACCTCTCGAAGAACACTCTCGGGTCCCAGATACCGGCGGGTCCGTTCAAGGAAACGCGGTCTCGTGAGTAGAGGGGCCGTACGGTTGATCATCATAGCCCCAAACCTGGAGCTGTGTCGTGACATTTATCACAGGTATTTTTTGACGAGAACCAAGGTTTTTACCTGGGTGCATTCGGCCTGAAGTGGAAAGTGAGCGAAGCGCCGATTCTGCGACTTTGCGGGGTGGGTTTGCATCCAATGGGATAAAGCGGTGAATGGGGCTTGTGTCCCTGCTCACAGAGCGGTACAGTTGGAATAGAACAGCTACGAAGCGAGCAAATTCAGCGTTTGGGAGAAACTATGGCTACCACGACGACCGCACCGGCACCCGCACAGGAAACCGAAAAGAAAGCACCGCTTCACCTGACTCCTCAGGCCATTACCAAGGTGCGCGAGATCATGGCCACCCAGGATCCGATCCCCTCGGGGCTGCGCATCGGCGTGGTGGGCGGCGGCTGCTCGGGGTTCCAATACTCCATGGCTTTCGAGAACCAGAGCGGCATGATGGATAAGGTCTTCAAATTCGATGATTTACAGGTTTTTGTGGATGCTACCTCGCTGATGTATCTGAACGGGTGCATCGTGGACTACGTGGAGACACTGGAGGCGGCCGGCTTCAAGTTTGAGAATCCCCAGGTGAAGAGTACTTGCGGCTGCGGTTCCTCGTTCAGCGTTTAACTGGCCGGGTTTTAGGGTTGTGATGTTGTTATGGGGCACGGAGATTTTTCAGATCTCAAAATGTAAAAGGCCCGTACCCTTTGCTGGGTGCGGGCCTTTCTGCGTTTGGGAGTGGTTGAATCGGCCTATTGTGGAGGCGGCGAGGAGGGATTGCTTCCGGAATTGCTTCCGGAATCGCTTCCTGATGAGCTGCCGCTGCCCGAACCAGAGCCGTTGCTTCCCGATCCATTGGTTCCGGAGTCGGTGCTTCCTGAATTGCTATTGCTCAAGCCCGAGATGCCTGAACCCGTGTTTCCACTGATTCCGCCAAATCCAGTGCCGCCGATTCCGTTGCTGCCGGGCATGGAGCCGCTTTGCTGCAGGCCGGTTGGGCCTCCGCCAATCTGAATCGTCTGGTCCTGGGCCGGATCGTAGACGAACTCCCACTTGTTGTAGTGATTCTGCTTTTTATAGAGCAGGATGGTCTTCTTGGGGCTGCCGGGGGAGAAGCCGATGATGCCCCCTCCGCCAAAGGTCTGTCCGCCGATTCCCGAAGAGGAACCTCCTAAGGACGACGTGCTCAAGGAACCTGAAGATGAGCCTGAGGATGAGCTGCCGCCGGAGGAACTCGAATCTGTGCCGCCAGTGCTGCCGCCGGAAGTATCGGTAGGACTGCCGTTTGCACCAGGAGTGCCGTTATTGGGATTGGACGGGTTAGATGGATCACTGGAATTGCCGGATGCGCCGGACCCTCCGGCTGTACTGGAGGAATCGGTGGGACAGCCACCAATGGGGGTGCTTGTGCCCATACCCATGGATGAGTTGAGGCCAGAGGAGCCTAAGCTGGATGAGCTGAGACTGGAGGAGCTGGGGTTGGAGGAGCTGAAACTGGAGTTACTAGAGTCGGGTGAGCCGAGGCCGGAGGAATTGAGCCCACTCATGCCGCAGTTCGCTCCCATGCCGCCCATCAACTGGCTGGCCATGGGCTTGCCGAAGAAGCCAAAGGCCGTGGGCTGCTTCTGCTCGCCCATGTGGATGGGCTTCCACTCGTCTTTTCCGGTAGAGGGGTCAATGTACTTCTTGCGCAGGAAGCGGATCTGATTGGTGTTGACCAGGGCGTCGACGTTCATCGGGTAGTTGCCGAATTTTTTATAGTAGAGCTTGAGAGCGCGAACGTATTGCTTGCCGCGGTGCATGGTCTCGACCTCGCGGTCGCGTTCGATCTGTTTACTGATATTGGGCACGGCGATGGACATGGCGACGATGAGCAATGCCAGCATGAAGATGACCGCAATGAGAATGTAGCCCTCTTCAGAAGGACTGGGGCGAGGGCGGATTGGGTGCGGTTTTGTCATTTTTGGTTCCTGCATAAATAATGTCCTTGCACCGTCCCTACGGGACTCCTTAGCGAACCTGTGGAATCCCATTTCCCCACGCTACCACCCCAAGAAACAAAGACCGTTTCTTGGGGACCCCGGAGAAGCGCGGGGCTAACCAACTCTGCGCCTCCGGCGCGTTTGTGTAGAGATTCCCTAACAGCTAATAGCTAGACGCAAAGATCTGCACTTAAGTTCAAAAAGCAGTACTTCAGTTCGCCGACAGGGGCAGAGTCTGGGTATTGTCGTAGCCCAGGTCAGTGACCTGAATGCTGGCCGGCAGGATGGCGCCCACCTTATAGCGATGATCCACAATTTCGCCGGTTCTGGCCATGAAAATATCCTCTCCATGGATGAGGAAGGCCTTGATCGTCTTGTCTTTGGCCTGGGTGTAGCCGAAGTACTTCATATCGATGGGCGGCGGCTTGGGCGGCACATAGGGCGCCGGACCTGCCGGGACCGCGACCGCTGCCTGTACTGCGCGAGGGCCTTTGATCGGATTTTCGATGGGGGCGGGCGCGGAATCGGCGGAGAAGATGTTTCTGCCCGTTCCGGAGTATTCCACATCTTCAGTTTCGGCCAGTTTGTCGAAGTGGACCGTGGGGTCGAGATCGTCGTTGGAGAGTTTTTCAGCCTCGGGTCCTGGTGAACTCTGGCCGGCGGTTGCGGACTGAGTTCCAGCCGCGGGATGGGCAGCGGGGGCTTTGGCTGCAGTTTGCACCGGGATGGGCGTGGAAGCGCCACCTGAGGAGCCAAAGATCTCATAGCAGGCGATGACGACGATGACCACGAAAAGCACGGCGACAATGATGACCTGTTTCTTGTTTTCCGTTCCCAGAGCAAGGGCCATTGCTAATTGCCCTCCTTTCCGGTTGGAGCTGGGGCGGGAGCGGCATCATTTGGTCCCGGCGTGGGCGCCAATCCGCTGGCGGCGGCATCGGCGGGCCTGAGCCAGGTGGAGACGCGCAGCCGCAGGTTTACGGTTCCCCCCTGCTGACCGGTGAGGCCCATGGCGCGGATGACAAAGAAGGTCTGGTCGCGTTCGAGGCTGTTGATGAACTTCATGATCTGGGGATAGCCGCCGCTGATGCCGGCATCCATGGAGATCTCAGTGAGGTTGGAGCCGGGAGGGCCTTGCGTGTACTGGACCCTGGTGAGCCGCACCCCTGAACTGACCTGCAAATCGCCGATGCGGCTGGCTATGGAGGAGTAGTTGGGAGGGATGCGCTTCTCATAGAAGACATGAATTAACATGCGAGACTGTTCGACGCGCTTGTCGAGGCCGCGCAGGGGAGCGGTTTGCATCTCCTGCGCCTTCAACTCGACCTGCTTGCTGGCTAGCGCATCGGTGGAGCGGCCGTTGGTGGCTACCCAGTCCATGCCGAAGCGGACGGACAAAACGGTGACCAGCACAAACATCACGGCGAAACCGGCAAGGTGCCAGGTAAGCGGGGAGGTCAGGCGCTCAATCCATATTGCGGAAGGGCGTATGGTCATTGCGGGCCTCCGGGCTGATCATCGGGATTTTGGCCCGGCATGTTGCGCCCGTGGCGACCCATCGGCCCTAACCTGCGCGCACCAAGAGGGTTGTTAGGAGGGGCATGGGGCTGAGGAGGCGCAGGCTGAGGCGCGCCGTTATAGGGCGGCCGAGCTGGATTTGCGGGAGGCGGCTGGGTTGGCTTGGGCGCAGGCGGCGGCTGGTTGGCGGCCTCTACAGCGGCATGAGCCTGCTTTCGGGCCGCTTTGCGTTCTTCGAGCGTGGATGGATTGTACTCGGCCAGCAGTTCGAAGTTGACGCTATTCGAGGCGCTGACGGGTTGCAGCTTTTGTCCGGCTCCGCCAGCGGACTCGGAGTTTTCACCGATGATGCGGGGAAAGAGGAAACGTTTGGAGTGCTCGAGATTACTGACCAGTTCGACGGCGCGGTCGCGAGGGCCTATGACGTGGAGATGGAGGGTAATGCGGCCGTCCTTTTCGCGGACCGGCTCGATGGTGGAGACCATTACGCCTCCGGGCAGGACGGTTTCAAGGTCCTCCATGGCGAGCGTCCAGGAGAAGGTTTTTTCGTCGAAGAGTTTGTTGAGGGCCTGGGCCTGGAGCAGCAAGCTGGCGTTGGCCGGCTGGCGCATGAGGTCCTGGTAAGCCTGCCGTTCCTGGGTGATGCGGGCGATTTGGCCGTCGAGGGAATGATCGCGGGCGCGAGCGGCTTCAGCCTTACTGTGAAACAGGTGCAGTCCCAGACCCAGGAGGAGAGCGAGGATGGCGAGCACGCCCATGCCGATGCGCAGACGCTTGTTGGCTGGTCCCAAATCAGCAAAGGGGCGAGAGGCGAGATTGAGAGTAATGCGCATGGGGTTAACTTACCCCCGCCAGTGCGCCGGCCACACCGGCAATGCTGACATCGCCCAGCGTGGTGGTCATTCCGGTTTCAGGCCGCGGCGCCAGATCGCTCACCGTCATTTCAGGATTGTCGAGCCAGGAGCCAAAATCGACGGCTCCGCCGGAGCCGGCAAAGTAAAGCTGGTTAGGTTTCACCAGCAGTTTGTCCTCATAGTAGGCGGCGGCTACGGCGATGCCGCGCTGCACCTCGGCGAGACGCTGGTCAGGGTCTAATGGCAGATCGAGGGTGCGATAGAGCAGCAGGTCCTGGCCGTTGGTGATGGAAGTTGTGAGCGCAGTGGGGGTGAGGTTGGCAATCAGCACCGCTTCCATGGAATCGAGGACGCTTAAAGCAGCCAGGCCGGTGGGCAGCACTGCGCCGGGCTCGTAGCCCGCGGAGCGTACGGCGGCCTCATATTCCTGGAGGATGGGGGCGGGAATGACGGCTGCCAGAACTTTGCAATCGGTCTTGGTTTGAACCAGCACCTGGTAACTGAGGCCGGCGTGCTCAATCTCAAACGGCACCATCTTGCGCAGACGGAAGCGGAGCACGGAATAGACTTCATCCGTCTTGCCGGGCAGGGCATCGAAGTCCAGCATGAAGACGCGGACTACGGTATCGGGCAGGATCACGGTGACGGAGTGGGAGCGCGGCGAGACCTGGCCAAGGGCCGTGCGCATGGCGCTGGTAATGGCTTCCTGCATCCTGATGTTGGGCTCGCCGATGCCGGGCAGGAGGGCTCCGTCAGGGAGCGGCACGTAGGCATAGACCGGATTTTGCCCCGTTGCGGGCAATGCGGCGGCCAGCACTCCCAGCGGAGATAGTTCCACGGCGACGGGCGGACGGCTGCCGGGCATGGAACCTAGACTTACTTTGTTCAAGATCTGATTCACTTTTTTCCCTAGCTTCTAGCCTCTAGCTTTTAGCCATTAGCTCTTCCTTACCGGGTGGTACATTTTCTATTGTCCCTAGGTTCCAAATCCACACATGAAGCAGCTAGAAGCTAAAAGCTAGCAGCTATCTTGTTGCCTCAATGAAGGTGACCTTGTTGATCTCCTTGAGCGTTGTCAGGCCACGGCGGACGCGATCAATTGCCGATTCACGCAGAAAGCTCATGCCCTCCTTCTGGGCCAGCCTGCGAATTTCGGAGGTAGGTTTCTTTTCCAGAATGATTTCACGGATAGGGTCAGTGAGGTCGAGCAGCTCGTGGATGGCGGTGCGGCCACGGAAGCCGGTGCCTCCGCACTCCATGCATCCGGCGCCCTCGCGGAATTCGAAGCCGCTCCACTTGGCAGGATCGAGACCGCTGGTCCGCAGTTCGTCGTCGTTGTAATTGACCGGGTGGATGCAATATTCGCAGTTGGTGCGCACCAGGCGCTGGGCGAGGATGCAGTTGAGCGCGGAGACGAAGTTGTAAACCTCGACGCCCATGTTGACGAAACGGCCCAGCACGTCAAGCACGTTGTTGGCGTGGACGGTGGTGAAGACCAAGTGGCCGGTGAGGGCGGAGTTGATGGCGATCTGCGCGGTTTCGTTATCGCGGATTTCGCCGACGAGGATTTTGTCGGGGTCGTGGCGCAAAATGGAGCGCAGGCCGCGGGCAAAGGTGAGGCCCTTCTTCTCGTTGACCGGAATCTGGGTGATGCCGCGAATCTGGTACTCAACCGGGTCCTCGATGGTGATGATCTTGTCTTCGTCGCTCTTGATCTCGTTGAGGGCGGCGTAGAGGGTGGTGGTTTTGCCGGAGCCGGTGGGGCCGGTGACCAGCACCATGCCGTAAGGCTCGCGAATATAGTGGCGGAAGCGCTTGAGGTCCTCTTCGGCGAAGCCTACGACATCGAGGGTGAGCTTTTTAAACTTCTCGCTCATCGACTCTTTGTCGAGCACGCGGAGGACGGCGTTTTCGCCATGCACGGTGGGCATGATGGAGACGCGGAAGTCGATCAGGCGGCCTTTGTAGCGGACGCGGAAACGACCGTCCTGGGGGACGCGGCGCTCGGCGATATCCAGCTCGCTCATGATCTTGATGCGGCCCAGGATGGTGGAGTGGTGCTCGCGGGCGATGGGCGCCATGGCCGGCTGGAGAACGCCGTCAATGCGGTATTTGATGACCAGCGAATCGTCGTTGGTTTCGATGTGAATATCGGAGGCGCGGCGCTCGAGAGCGGTGAAGATGGTGGTATCGACCAGGCGGATGATGGGGCTGATGTCTTCTTCGCTGGTCAGCTTCTCAATGGAGATGTTTTCATCGGAGTTTTCGTCGCCGGTGAGCACGTCGAAGGTAAGACCTTCGCTGGCCTCGTCGAGCACGCGCTGCGACTGCTCGGTTTTTTTGAGCAGGTCAGTGATCTGCGAAAGCGTGGCTACGCGGGCGATGATGCGGTGACCGAGCAGCCCGGCGATCTCGTCGAGCACCATCAGGCGCGAAGGGTCAGAGACGGCGATGGTGAGCGCGTCTTGCACCTGCTCGATGGGCACGAAGTTATAGCGGAACATCAGTTCCACGGGGACGGTGCGCAGCAGGTCGTGCTGAATCTTGAAGTTTTTCAGGTCAACGAATTCGGCGTGATAGCGCTTGGACAGGGCTTCAGCCTGGGAGCGTTCGTCCTGACCCGCAGCCAGCGGGTTGCCGGGAAGCGGAACCGTGGGAAGTGCAGGCAGAGTTGTGTTGGCCATGGCGGATTATCCTCCCGAACTTCCGCCGGCCTGACCCAGCGAGAAGATGGGCAGGTACAGCGAGATGAGAATGAAGACTACGACCACGCCCATGACGATGAGAATGGCCGGCTCAATGAGGGCCAGCGATGCGGTGAGCGCGGTAGCTACGTCTTCTTCGAAAAATTCGGCTACCGAGTTGAGCATCTGCGGCAACGCGCCGGTCTGTTCGCCGACGGTAATCATTTCCGTGGACAGGCCGGGAAAAATGTTGGTTTGGGTGAGCGACTCGGCCAGGCTTTTGCCCTCGCGGACTGTGCCGATGGAAGAGAAGACCGCACGCGAAACCTTCCGCGAAGAGATGGAGCGGGCAGCCGTTTCGAGCGACGGCACCAGCGGCAGTCCGCCGGTGAGCAGCGTGGAGAGCGTGCGCGAGAACAGCGCTACCTGGTACTTGAGCCAGATTTTGCCGAAGACGGGGAGGCCCACGCGGACGCTGTCAATAAAGTCGCGGCCCCGCTCGGTGATGGAAAAGCGGTAAGCCGCGAAGGCAAAGGTCAGCATCCCGAGAAGAAGCCAGATGAAGTTGTGGTTGAGCCACTTGCCAAAGTCCATTAAATCCACGGTCATGGCCGGCAGCTTGGAGCCCATCTGGTCATAGAGTACGGCAAACTGCGGCACCACCACTGCCAGCAGAAAGATCATCAGGCCGATCACCAGAGTGAGGAGCAGCGCCGGATAGATGAGCGAAGCGGTTAGCTTTTTGCGGAAGGTGAGCGTGACCTTCTGGAAGCTTACATAACGCTCGAGCACCTCCTGGAGGTTGCCGGAGCGCTCGCCGGCCAGCAGGGTGGTGGTGTACATGACGGGAAAACCGGTCTGGGCTTCGAAGGCGTCAGAGAGCGAGTCGCCGGTTTTGATGCGGTTGGCTACATCGTCGAGCGAGCTGGATAGTTGGGCATTTTTTTGAATCTTGGAAAGCATCTGGAGCGAGCCGAGGATGGGCAGACCGGCCTTGACCAGAGTGAGGAACTGCTGGTTGAAGATAAGAAACGGCTCCAGCTTGACCTTGCCCCGCTTGAGCCCGCCTAACCCGCCCTTGGTGCGGACGGAGAAGACGTTGTAGCCGGCGTGGATAAAGCGGGCGCGCAACTCCTCGGCAGTGGCTGCCGTTTGCACCTGCTCCTGCACGCGGCCACGCTCATCGGCCAACTTGATGATGAATTCTGCCATGAATCTTCTCGCCGGGGCGAAGGGTCCGGCCTTTCCGAGAGGTTTTTCTCAAGCTTTAGGGTACCAGCTTCCACCGCTGGGTTTCGTAACGGATAGACGCGAAAGGGGGATGCAACGCTCATTGGCTGGGTGCTTGCCCGGCTGTATGGTTAGATGAACTGCAAACTGCCTCTTTTTTATGCTGATAAGCCTAATTATTCTTCGGAACCGCGCACGCACAGCGCGTGCTCGAAGTCGCCCTCTGCCAAATCCTCGAAGCCCATTATGCCATTGCCTGTCCGGAAGTCGAAGTACATAAAGCCTCCCGGGGGATTTCTCCGAATATCAACCAAGGGACTGCCACCCCATTCTTTGCCAGTCAAAAATAGATTTCCCTTGACATGAAAGGTCATTGGTTCGGCCTCGTGCCATCGAGATCGCGGGTTTTCCCCGGGAGATTCCATGGTCTTGTCGTAGATTCCCACCAACTCAGCGATCGATGCCAGCCTCCAGTCGGAGTAGCTACCCAAGCGGAGTTTGCGGCAGTACCTTCTTGCCCCGTGCCAGGTCACGTCTTTGCCGTTGTCCTTCCCGGCCCACATCAGTCCAGTAGAAGAATCAACCCAAAACCCGCGTGCCTGTGTCTCCTGTGCCGAGCTTCGATTTTCCGTCGAGGATTGAGCGTCAGCGATTACGGCGACGAGAGATAGTAGGACCAGAATAGCCTTTGCTTGCCACTTCATAATGCACGTTCCAAATAGTAAAAGAGATTCGAGAGAGGGCGCGCGAGTCAGCCTCCACTCCCACGAAGAAACATATCACGCACTTACGAGCTTTGAGAGTAGCATTCATGTGCTGGCGGAGGGAGCAGGGGTCTTCAGACCCCTGAAACAGGCGCAATAAAACGATGGGCTTTAGCCCCGGGCCTTCTGTCGGTAGCCGAAAAAGGGCCCGGGCCTGAAGGCCACTCAATATATGCCACACATTCAGGGGGCTGAAGCCCCCCGCTCCCTCCGTAAATAGCCATATGCATCAAATTGCAATTCAAGACTACATACGCATGCGAAATTATGATGCGTTTGCCCCAAGTCTATCGGCTTCTCAAATGCATAGTCTGCAACAACATGCAAGAATAGAAATGAACCCCTGCGAACGGGGATCAGGGGTTATGCGTGATGCGTCGTGTGGCACTGATATACAACCCGGCTTCAGGCCAGCATCTTGATAAGCGATCCGGGCGTATTGCCGATGTGCTGGCGGTACTTCGTGAAGCAGGCGTTGAAGTTGAAGCGATCGCAACCGAATCGCCGGAGAGCGCCGGAGAGCAGGCGCAGGAGGCGGTCCGCCAGGGGTTCGATACGATTCTTGCCTGCGGCGGAGACGGCACTGTTCATGAATCGCTGCAAAGGCTGGTGGGAGGTACGGCGGCGCTGGGCGTGATCCCGATGGGCACGGCCAATGCGCTGGCTACGGATTTGGGAATGCCGGCATCGCCGGTGAAGGCGGTGAAGGCGCTGCTGAATGCGGTGCCGGAGCGAATCTCCGTGGGCAAGGTCTTCTATCGCGACAAAGAGGGTGAGGAGCGCTCGCGCTATTTTATCGTCGCGGCTGGAATCGGCCCGGATGCTTTATTTCTGTCGCGGCTCGACTCGGGGTTAAAGCAGCGGTTCGGTTACGCGCTCTATGTGGTGGAGGCTTTTCGCGTCTGGGCTACGCATTCGTTTCCCATGTTTGCCGCATCGTTTGTGGAGAGCGGAAGCTCCACGCCCAGGGTGGAAGAGGTTTCTCAACTGCTGGCGGTGCGCATCGCAAATTTTGGCGGGTTGCTGAATAACCTGGCTCCCGGCGCGGCTCTGGGCAATAGTCATCTGCGCGCGATTGCCTTCAAAACGCGTAGCCGCATGCAATACCTGCGATTTTTGTTGGCCGTGGCGTTTGGGCGCCATACGTTTTCAAATAGAGTCGAGCTGGTGAAGGCCGTCTCAGTGGAATGCCGCGATCTGAATGGATCAAAGGCGCGCTTGTTTGTGGAGGCGGACGGAGAGTTGCTGGGGACTTTGCCGGTCAGGATCGAAGTGGTTCACGAAGCATTGACCTTGCTGATTCCGCAGAAGGCTTAGAACCGCAATTGCCGACCTTGAGATGCGGGCCTGATGCCAGATTGATTTGGTGATCCGGAATTTTCCTTGCTTACTCATCAATATTTACGTGCTTTGCTGAATCTCTTCCTGATTGTTCGCTGAACCTGTATTCTGATTGCGTTTCGTAACGCGACGAGGGAATGATGCGCTCAGAATCGAGGCAAGCAATGGATTTTGCGATGCGGGAATGGCGGCTGGTGGGAACGATGGGTGCGGGCCTTGGGTCTGCTCTGCGCAGGCATTGGCGGCTGGCCGGCGGGGGCGTTTTGCTATGCGCCGTGGCGGCGATTGCCGCGATACTGCTGACGGGGTTCCACGGCGGACGGCTGGGAGCGGTGGTCGTTCCTTATCCGCACGAGCTGGCTCAGGTGAGTTTTGCCGTAGCGGGGGACGTGATTCCGCATGAGCCGGTGCGCGCCGCAGCCGCAGCAGCTGCCGGCGCTGATCCTACCAACTCCCAGGGGTGGGGCGCGCTGTTCAGCGACGTGAGCGATGTTTTTCGCGGTGCGGACTTTGGATTTGTGAACCTGGAGACGCCGGTGGCGCCGAATCACTCGCACGGGTCAAAGCCGTTTATGTTTGACGCTCCGATTGCATTGCTCGAGGGGCTGAAGGCCAACGGGATCAAGATCGTCTCTTTCGCAAATAACCATGTGATGGACCGGGGCTGGGCGGGATTTGCAGAGACGCGCGAGTACCTGCGCGATGAGGGGATTTTGTTTGTGGGCACAGGCGATACGGCCGCGCAGAGCTGGCAACCGGTGATTGTGGAGGCCAACGGAATCAAGGTGGCTGGCTGGGCATGACGCGCTGGCTCAACGGAAATCGCAACCCGGATAAGGACGACTTGCCGCACGTGAATTTCTTTCCTTATCCGAATGAGTCGGGCGGGGCGACGGGGATGGATGAGGCTGGGGTTCTGGAGGCGATCAAGCAGGCGCGGGCGAAGTGCGATCTGCTGGTGGTTTCGATTCACTGGGGAATTGAGTATGCGCCCGCGCCCAGGCCGGAAGACGTGGAGACGGCACACAAGATGCTGGAGGCCGGAGCTTCAGTGATTGTGGGCCACCATCCGCACGTTTTGCAGCCGGTGGAGACTTACCGAACCGAAGACGGGCGCAACACGGTGATCTTTTATTCGCTGGGGAATTTTCTTTCGAACCAGTCGCGTACGTACGTGGATGGATTGATGCCGGACAAGGATGGCGACCCGCGCGATGAGATGATCGGGCTGTTTTCCGCAGTGCGCAAGGATTATGGGCCGGCTGGAGTGCGTGTGGAGCTGGGGCACGTGGGGATTTTGCCGGTGTGGGGCGAGAACAACCGCAATGAGCTGGCGCGCGGACGCGCCAAATCCACGATTATTCGCCCGATTCTGATCGATCGCGAGATACCGAAGCTGCAGGCGCGGCTGGATGAGTTGAACAAGTTGAGCGCTGGGGGAACGGCGCTGGCCGCGGAACAGAAGCAGGAGTTCATCGATGTGACCAATCGACTGAAGCTGCTGAGCGATCGCCGCAAATTGTTGCTGGACCGCACCGGCGATGAGTACGTGATTGATCCGCCGAAGCTGGCTGCGAAGCCTTAAGGCGACTCTCCGGGGCTAAAGCCCACGTTTCTTCTGTTGGCCCATGCGGGGGTTAAAACCCCCGCCTCCCTCCGAATCGAGATTTTCCGCTGCTTGTGAAGGGTGCGGTTCTTATTTTTTTTTGCGAGGGACGCCAAGCCACGCTAAAAACCGGCTCCAGCGGGAGATTGCAGGGGTCGTATTGGATTGCTGAGATTCAGCTTGTGCGTATGGATCGGCGGCGGCTTCTCGAGCGGCTTTGGCGGCTTCAAATTCTTCACGGTCGTCGGAGAGAATCTGCCACAGCGCTGTGCCCCGATCTTCCCAGTCTTCGTAGCCGCAACCGTCGCACTCGTACTCACGAATATCGCGCCCGGTGAAGGTGTTCTTGTCCGTCATCCGCATCGGTATACCGCATTTGGCGCAGATCATAAGCCCATCCGCATCAACTTTGCGCCCGATTGCGGCAGCCGTCAATAGCCGTTTGCCACCAGATCTGCTTCTGTCAGCTTCAGTACAGGTTTCTTTTGCTCCTGCAGTTGGGCGTGGGCCAGCTTCACCAGCACATCGGCTTCAATATTGAGCGGAGCGCCTACGCTGAGCGTGTGAAGATTCGTGCGCCAATAGGTGAGGGGAAGAATGGCGATGGTGATGGATTCGCCGTCGAAATCGGCGATGGTCAGGCTGATGCCTTCGACCGCGACCGAGCCTTTGTGGACCATCCACTGGCGGAGGTTTTCAGGGACCTTTACCTTGAGCGTCCAATCGGTGGTTTGGCGGTCAAAATCGGGGCGGGATTCGGGAATCACCGGGTCGAGAGCCGTCATGGTTCCGCAGCCGTCCGCGTGACCCTGCACGATGTGGCCCCCGAGCGGGCTGCCGGCGGCGGTGGGCAATTCGAGATTGACCTTGGCGCCGGGAGCGAGCGAACCGAGCGAGGTGCGGTCCAGCGTCTCCTGCGCCAGGTCGGCGTGGAAGAGAGTTGGGTTCACATCAAGCGCGGTCAGGCAGACGCCGGAGACGCCCAGCGAGTCGCCCTCGCGCAGCCGTCCGGCCAGGCCCGGAGCCTCGACCGTCAGACGCCGCACCCCACCGGTATCCTTCAGGCTGACCAGGGTGCCGGTTTGTTCGATGATGCCGGTAAACATGTTTCTATTTTAAGGGGTAAAGGGATTTTTCAGGGGCCGTCTTTCCGTATTACACTCATATGGACCTCTGCAAAGACAAAAGCCTGTTCGCGAAAGATTGAAAGGTCTTTTGAATAGGTTCCAGTGCATATAAAAAATCTCTAGGGAGAATTAGCGCATGAGCGAAACTGTCGCGATCGTGGAACAAAAGCTGGAGAGAAATATAGCGGTCGACGCTTACCGTGGCTTGGTGATGGTGCTGATGATGGCGGAAGTGCTTGAGTTGGCGCACGTGCATAAGACATTTTTCCCGAATAATCTCCTTTGGGGTTTTCTGGGCGACAATCAGTCTCACTCCGAGTGGGCCGGCATGAGCCTGCACGACACCATCCAGCCTTCCTTCACATTTCTTGTGGGCGTTGCGCTTCCTTACTCGGTGAGAAGCCGCTTGAAGAAAGGCGGAACTTTTCCGCGCATGCTGGTCCATACCATCTGGCGCAGTCTCATTCTTGTGGCGCTAGGCATTTTCCTTCGTTCCCAAGGCCCAATGACCAATTTTACCTTTACGGATACTTTGGGCCAGATTGGCCTGGGCTATACGTTCGCCTTTCTGATTACCTTCGTTCGACCGCGCTGGCAGTGGACCGCGTTTGCTGGGATTCTGTTCGGCTACTGGCTGGCATGGGCGTTGTATCCGGCGCCTGGCCCCACTTTCGATTATGCGGCGGTGGGAGTACCCTCCGGCTGGAATCATCTCTACACCGGCTTTCTGTCGCACTGGAACAAGAACAGCAACCTCGGACAGGCGTTCGATCTCTGGTTTCTAAACCTGTTTCCTCGCCCGAGACGTTTCTTGTTCACTCCGGGCGGCTATGTGACTCTGAACTTCATTCCTACGCTATGCACCATGCTGCTGGGAGTTTTTGCGGGGCGCTGGTTTCTCACTTCGGAGCCGAAGATTCCGCTGCGCAAGTTCCTGGTGGCTGCTGTCGCATTGATCGCAGCCGGGCTGCTGTTTCACTTCGCCGGAGTTTGCCCGATTGTGAAGCGCATCTGGACGCCATCGTGGGTGCTGTTCAGCGGCGGCGTCTGCTTACTCTTTCTGGCTGCGTTTTCCTGGGTCGTGGATATAAGAAAGCATCGCAGCATCGCATTTCCGCTGGTGGTTGTCGGCATGAATTCCATTGCGGCATACGTCATGGCGGGCTTGTGCAGGGGGTTCTTTGAGAACAGCTTCCTCATTCACCTGGGGTGGGCGCTGAATATGATGGGACCTGCGCTTCAGACGCTTGTTCTGGGCGCACTGGTGTTGGGAACTTATTGGGTGATTCTCTTCTGGATGTATCGCAGGAAGATTTTTATTCGGATATAGAGAAGCTCTGATTGGGTTTGCCGGCTTACGCTGGTATTTGCTCCGGGGCTAAAGCCCGCGTTACTTCCGTTGACCAAATGCGGGGGTTAAAACCCCCGCCTCCCTCCAGAATTAAGTATCCGCTCGGCACGGCTAAAGCCGTGCCCTTTCAAAGCATCGATGGTTGAGTTTTGTGGTATCCCACCCTTGACGCGATGAAACTGCGTCAAGGATGGGGCACCCGGTGTTTATTCAATTGCCCGATGTTTTTAAGAACTCAATCTATGCTTGGGTTGCAATAGCAGAGGCGCTACGCTGCATCCACTTGCCTTGCGTAAAGTCAGGGAACTCGATGGGCATGCTGCCGTTGCTGACGGAAGTAACGCTGAGCGAACCAACCGCAGACCATGCAGCCGCGTCATAGACATCCATATCCGGCGGAAGGCCTTCGCGCACGCATTGGAGCAGACGGATGAGCATGAGGTAATCCATGCCGCCGTGGCCACCCACCTTCGCGGCCAGCTCGCCTTGCTTTTGCCACAGCGGATGCGCGTACTGCTTGTAATCGTCGATCGATCCCCACGACTCGTCCTTGTTCATTTCGTCAAAATAAATGCGGGGCGGATAGTCTTCGAAGACGCCTTTGGTTCCGGCGATCAGATTATTGCGATCATAGGGATGAGGTGTGGTGACCGTATGCTTGACCGTGATGGTGAGCCCCTTGACGGTCTTGACGAGCGAGGTGTTCATGTCGCCGCAGATATAACGCTCTTCAAAGCGCGGATCGCCCGGCTTGAGGTGTGCCTGGCGATACTCATTGAGACTACGCTGGCGAGAGCTCATGGAGACCATATATCCGAAGCGGTCGCCGCGCTGGATGCCCATATAGTTCGCCACCGGGCCGAGGCCGTGGGTGGGATAGAGGTTGCCGTCGCGCTTGGTGTGTTCGTCACGGCGCCAGAGGCCCTCGCTCTTATCGGAAAAAAGTCCGGCGCGAAGATCGTGAAGGTAAGCGCCTTCGCCGTAGAGGAGATCGCCGAACATGCCGTCGTGGGTCATGCGCAGAATCAGCGTTTCGTTGTAGCCGTAACAGCAGTTCTCGAGGATCATGCAATGCTTGCGGGTTTCTTCTGAGGTCTTGACGATCTTCCAACATTCATCGAGTGTGATTACGGCAGGGACTTCAAGGCACACATCTTTGCCGTGCTTCATGGCGGCGACGCCCATCTCGCAATGCCAGCTCCAGGGAGTGGCGACGATAACCAGGTCGCTCGAGTCTTTGGCCAGCATGGTTTCAAAGGCATAGGGGTCATCGGTATAGAGCGGCGGCTTGGGCTGGCCGGCGGCTACGACCAAGGATGCGGCGTGATCGGCAGCAGCCGGGTCAACGTCGCAGAGCGCCACAATCTGCGCGCCGGCGGCGAGGAGATTATTCAGCAGGGAAGTTCCGCGGTGGCCAACGCCGATGAAGGCGATGCGCGGGTTGCGCTTTTCGAAGGGAACATCCACCATGGTGCCGTTGGTGTTAGCTTCCGGTGCGGCAGTGCCTTGCGCATTGGAATGCGCCAGGTTCATTACGCTGAGGGTGACTGCACTGGCCGCGCCCATTTTGAAGAATTTGCGACGGCTCAACGATTCCAAACCAGGATTCTGGTCATTCATAGTCATTGGTTCACCTTTTGTCGTGCTTTTTGCTTACTTTATCACTTTCAACTTCAACGCGATGCCGGGAGGACGACCGGCGGCCAGGGATCGCGGAGCAGCGAGCAGAGGCCCAGGTCGTTCTCGTAGCGCTCCACTTCAACCTCCGCCATGTGAATGGGATGAGCCATGCCTTTGAAGGCTGGGACGGCATCGGAGCCCATGATCTGCGGGGAGATGAAGAGGTGGATGCGGTCTACCAGGCCGCCAGCCAGCAGGGCGGTGTTCAGACGCGTGCCGGTTTCAGTGAGCAGGGTGAGTATGCCTTCCTCGCCGAGAATTTCCAGCACCTTATCGAGCGGGACTCGGCCGGCTTCAGCTTGGAGGACATCTACGCGGACGCCGCGTTTGCGGAGTTCGTTGATGCGGGATTCGTCCTTTGAGACGGTGAAGATGGCTACGTCGTTGTGGACTGTTGCGACCATTTTTGAGTCGAGGGGCATGCGCAGGGCTGAATCCAGAACGATGCGCAGCAGGGGGCGGCGGCGGCGAAGATTGCTGCGGTCGGTGAGCATGGGGTCGTCGGCGAGTACGGTATCTACGCCGACCATGGCGGCATCGGCCTGCCAGCGGAGGGGCTGCACGGCCTGGCGCGCGGCTTCGCAGGTGATCCAGTAGGGCGCGCGGGGGATCTGCTGGCCGGGAGGAGGGGCGATGCGGCTGTCGAGGGACATGGCCACCTTCATGAGGACCAGGGGGCGGCGATGCCGGCTCCAGCGGGCGAAGCCTTCGTTGAGGCGGCGGGCTTCGGCTTCACAGACGCCCACGACGGTTTCAATGCCGGCGGCACGCAGAGCCTCCATGCCGTGGCCGGCGACGGCGGGGTTGGGGTCGATGGTGGCGGCTATTACGCGGCTAACTCCTGAGGAGATAAGGGCTTGGGTGCAGGGAGGGGTGCGGCCGGTGTGGTTGCATGGCTCGAGGGTGACGTAGGCTGTGCCGCCGCGGAGGCTTCCTACCCTTTCCGCAGAGGGCGCGGAAAGGATGGGGCACCCAGCTGCTTTGAGGGCGACGACTTCGGCGTGGTCGACGAGGTCGTATTCATGCCAGCCTTCGCCGGCTACCTGGCCGGCTTTATCGAGAATGACGCAGCCGACGGCGGGGTTGGGCGAGGTGACGCCGATTCCTCGGCGGGCCAGCTCGAGGGCCCGCTGCATCCAGATTTTGTCCTGGTCTTTCAATACATTGCCTCAGGGGCTAAAGCCCAGGTTCTTTTTGCGGCGTTTGCGGCACGACTGAAGTCGTGCCCTGATACAAAACAGTTTTTATCCGCAGTCTTCACAGCTTGTACCCTTCAAAGCTCATCCTAATCAAATCATAGACTTGCCATCAACAAGGTTATCCCAGTAGCGAGTCTACAAACTCTGTGGGCGAGAACTCGAGCAGGTCGGTCATTTGTTCGCCGACGCCGACGAAGCGGACGGGGAGGGAGAGTTCGCGGGCAATGGCTACGGCGATGCCGCCCTTGGCGGTGCCGTCGAGCTTGGTGAGGACTATGCCGGTAACTCCGGCGGATTGAGTGAATTGGCGGGCTTGCTGGAGGCCGTTTTGGCCGGTGGTGGCGTCCATGACCAGCAGGACCTGGTGGGGCGCTCCGGGGATTAGCTTGGCGGCGGTGCGGCGCATTTTGTCGAGCTCGTCCATGAGACCGGATTTGGTGTGGAGACGGCCGGCGGTATCTACGTAGAGGTCGTTGATATGACGGGCTTTGGCGGCGGTGATGGCGTCGTAGAGGACGGCTGAGGGGTCGCCGCCGGGGTGGGTCTTGATCATCTCGACGCCGGAGCGGCTGGCCCAGATTTCCAGCTGCTCGATGGCGGCGGCGCGGTATGTATCGGCGGCGCAGAGAAGAACGGTGCGGTTTTGAGCGCGGGACCAGGCGGCCAGCTTGCCGGCGGAGGTAGTTTTGCCGGTGCCGTTGACGCCGACGAGGAAGATGACGGACGGGTCGCCGGTGGCGGGCGCGGGGTTTGGAGTGTTGGATACGGGGGATTCGAGAATAGCGATTAGCTGCTGCTTGAGGAGGGCGCGAAGCTCTTCGCCGCCTTCAATGGCCTGGTGGCGGGCTCGGTCGCGGAGGGCGGCGAGGATTTCTGTAGTGGTCTGGACGCCCAGGTCGCTTGAAAGCAGGGCGGATTCAAGGGCTTCGAGGGTGGATTCGTCAACGGTTCGTGTGAGGGCTACTACGTCTTCGATTTTGGCCGAGAGGGACTCGCGGGTGCGCGAGACGGCCTGCTTCATGCGGCTGAAAAAGTTTGGTTTAGGGGATTCCCGCGGGGCGGATTCGGGTGCGTCTTTTTTGCCGCCAAAAAGCTTCATGGTCATCTTTGAGTTTAATACAGAGCAGGGACTAAGGGACTCGGGACTAAGGGACTAGGGAAAAGCCGGGCTGCTTATTTTGGCGGTTACGTGCATTTCGCTAAGCCTATAGGCTGATAAAAAATTGGATTTTGTAGACGTATAAGTTGTCAGAATTCGGCTATGAAGTACCAAGAGGGAAAATGACCGGTTATAAGTACACGATTGAGGGTTCAATGTGTATTTATGAGTTGACTAAAAGTTAAAAAATCTGCGCACAATGATGTGTTTTTGAGTGTTTTTTGGGTGCTTTATTGCGTTTTTAAGGGCTTCTAAAAACGAATGATGGTTCGGTATGGGGCGGTGGGGATGAGGGTTGATGGACGGGGGATTTCCAGCATTGGTTTCCTATTCGCAAACTGACGGTAATGCGGGAGTTCAGTGACTACATGGGCGTTTGTCAGGACTATCGGGATTTAGGTTCTGGCCTGTTGAGGCCAGTGGAATCCCCGGTCCCCAAGTGCGAGGGACCGGGGGCACCCTCATCTGTGGTTTACAAAGCTTGCTGGAACGGGGCCACCCGCCCACCCTCATCTGTGGTTTACAAAGCTTGCAGGACCGGGGCCACCCGCCGGAGAACAATCCCAACTTTCGATTATTGGGGCGGTGGGGGAGTTGGGTCGGCTAGATCGGCAACACTTGGCTCGGTGGTGGTAGAGGTGGGCCTGGAATCGAGGACGTTGATCAGTGGTAAGGGATTGCCGGCCAGATCATAGTGAAATGCTCCCAGCTTATCGACGACTAACTTGCTGGCCGGATAGAGGAAGCCTGTGTTTTTGGTGGCATCGGCATCATCCAGATCGAATTGGCCCACCTGAAGGTCGAAGGACGAGGATGCGCCGGATTTGACTTCGTCGAGTTGAAGCGGGCGGTTGGTTATGAAGATGATCCTGCGACCGGTTGGGGTGGGAATCATCTGGATGAAGGCTACGTCATAGCTGCGGGCGCCGGCAGTGGAGCAGTGGCCGGCGGCTTTGGTTTTGGAGAGCGCGGTGACCAATGCCTGATCCTGGCCCTGCTGGAATGCCTGGGAGAGGATCTGCATGTCCGACGGGCTGGAGTAGCCGTAAACGGTCAGAGTTATGTTGATCGTATTGCCGCCCTGAGCGTAGGTGGCCTGAATGGTTTCAGAATCAGGGCCGGCGGAGAATCCCGTGATGCATGTGCCCGCCAGCAGCAGGCTGAAGAACGCCAGGATGCGGGCACATCGAATTAGGCGCGTGTATAGTCCCATTTTGTACTCCTACCGGGACGTTCACTGTAGCGATCATTTGACGCCGCGACTTAAGAGTTATGCGGCGGTTTTTTGCGCCAGGGGCTTTTGGGGCTGGGCTAGCTCGTCGAAGATGGCGCGGTATTGGATCATGGCTGCGCGGAGTTGCTCGGTGGTGGCTTCAACCTGGCCGAGACGGACGGCGATGGAGTGGGCGGCGCGGTAGTTTTCCATGACGCGGGGGTAGGAGACGGAGAGATCGGCGGCGCGCTGCTCGAAACCGACCTGGGGGTAGCCGCGGGCTTCAAGGAGGGCGTTGATGAGGTCGTCGGCCTCAGTGACCGAGGCGCGGGGATGATCGACGAAACGTGATTGGACGGTGTGCCACTCGGTGATGAAGCGCTCACGCTCGGCGAAGCCGAGGTCGCGGATTTCAAGGGCTTCGACGCGGGTTGTGCGGTCGTCCAGCTTGGATTCGGCGGCGCGGGTGCCGCTGGAGAGTACGGCGCGGTCGTACTCGGTTCCGAAACGATTGCGGAGAGCCTGGGTGCGGGTGCGGCGGTGCTCCACATATCCGGCTACGGCGACGACGATGAGAAAAACCAAGATCAATGCGGCGACGAGAAGCTGAGTGTTAGTGATTTGAGCGTAAATACCGCTGAAGTAACCTTGCATGACGATCTCCTGTGGGGTGAGATTTCTACCGTTGCAATGGCAGCGGCTCGACTGCAAAGAGTATGGAACGAGGGAGTGGGGGATGGATGGCCTGTATTGCTCTTTGCGAACGGGGGTGGGGTTGGAGGTTGGGAATTGGGGGTTGTGGTCTCCCACCCATTCGCCATAAAAAAGGCGAATGGATGGGGCATGGAGCATTTGTGGGTGGGTTGGAACTATCCCTGGTCTCAAAAGCGAGATCTCCACCCCACGGACGAAGGCCTGTCCGTGGGGACCCCGGACCTCCACCCCACGGACGAAGACCTGTCCGTGGGGACCCCGGATCTCCACCCCACGGACGAAGACCTGTCCGTGGGGACCCCGGAGCTGGGGCAACCGGCTTTGTTTCTGGAACCGGCTTTTTTACAGATCAACTTTTAGTTTTGGTGCTCGTGTTTGCCGGGGCGGAGCATTAGTTCGCTGAGGGCTTTGCGGGGGTCTTTGCCTTCGTTGAGGATTAGTTCCATTTGCTCGGTGATGGGCATTTCGATGTTGTGGCGGCGGGCGAGGCCGAGAGCGGCGCGGGTGGTGAGGACGCCTTCCGCTACTTTGCCGCCGAGGCCGGCGAGGACTTCAGGGAGTTTGCGGCCCTGGCCTAACGCCTCTCCTACTGTTCGGTTGCGGGAGAGTGAGCCGGTGCATGTGAGGACCAGGTCGCCGATGCCGCTGAGGCCGGCGAGAGTTTCGCGGCGGGCGCCGCAGGCTACGGCGAGACGGGTGATCTCGGCGATGCCGCGGGTGATGAGGGCGGCGGTGGTATTGTGGCCGAGGCCGGCGCCGGCGGCTACACCGGAGGCGATGGCGATTACGTTTTTGAGGGCGCCGCCTAGTTCTACGCCGGTGAGGTCGGTGCTGGTGTAGAGGCGGAGGGTTTCAGAGGAGAATTCGTGCTGGATGCGGGCGGCTTGGCTCGGGTCTGCGAAGGCTACGGTGAGGGCGGTGGGCTGGCCCTGGGCGACTTCATAGGCGAAGCTGGGGCCGCTCAGGGCGCCGATGGGGTGGGCTTCATCGAGCGTGGAGGCAATGACTTCGGTCATGCGGAGGAAGGTGCGATCTTCAACGCCTTTGGTAGCGCTCAGGATGATTTGGCCGGGGTGGAGATGAGGGCGGATGCGGGAGAGGGTGAGACGGAGGAATTCGGAGGGGACTACGGAGACTACGATTTCGGCATCGGAGACGGCGGCGCAGTCGCCGGTAATGGCTATGGCTGCGGGGATGGGAAAGCCGGGGAGGAATGGGGTGTTTTCGCGGGCGGTGAGGATCTGCTGGGCGAATTCAGGGCTGTGAGCCCAGAGGGTGAGCTGGTGGCCTCCGCGGCGGTGAAGCGAGAGGGCGATGGCTGTTCCCCATGCGCCGGAACCGAGGATTAGGATGCGGCTCATGGTTTCTTGGGGTCTCCGAGGCGGGATTCTGTGCCGTCGATTAGGCGGCGGATGTTCTGGTGGTGCTTGACGACGATCAGCAGGACGACGGCGAATTGGACGGCGATGAAGAATGGGGGGCGTGGGCCGTGGACCATGAACAAGGCGAAGATGGGAAAGCTGAACGCACTGATGATGGAGGCCAGCGAGACGTAACGGGTGATGAGAAGGACGACGGCGAAGACGACGATGGCGGCCAGTGCGGCGCAGGGGGCGGCGACAAGGAAGACTCCAAAGCTGGTGGCTACGCCTTTGCCGCCGTGGAAACGGAGCCAGACGGGGAAGATGTGTCCCAGGACGGCGAAGAGGGCGGCCAGGGCTTGTGCGTCGCGGTAAGGGAAGGCGGGGGCGAAGTGGGCGGCTAGCAGAGCGCCGAGGAAAACGGCGGAGGAGCCTTTGAGTACGTCGAGGAGAAAGGTGACGGCGCCGAGGGATTTGCCGCCGTAGCGGAGGACGTTGGTGGCGCCGATGTTGCCGCTGCCTACGGAGCGGATGTCCTGTTGGCGGAAGAAGCGGACGAGCAGGTAGCCGATGGGAATGGAGCCGAGGAGATAGGCTGCGGCCGCGATAAGGAGGATTGCTGGGAGCATTACGAGAGTGAGTTTAGCAGGTTGGCGCGACAGCGAGTTAGCAAGTCAGCGGGTCAGCAAGTCAGCGGGTGGCTGTGGAATTTTTGTAGTTTCCCACCCTTTCGCAAAGAACGCGAAAGGATGGGGCACCCGCAGTCTTTGGGTGAACCCCTTGAGTGAGGTTAGTCGGAGACCATGAGTTCGCCGGGGAGGATGGGACGGGTGCGGTAGAGCTTGCCGTGTTGGGCTAACAGGCCCATGAAGATTAGCGTGGCTACATAGACGGCTAGCTTGATGAGGTCGGCGGAGTGGGTGCGGGGGAGGGTCTTCCAGAGGACCAGGAGGACGGTTTGCGCGGCGGTTACGGCCCAGACGGAACCGTAGAAGTAACGGCGCTCCATGCCTTCGGTTTTGGTGGAGGGGCCTACGCGGGGGAGCTTGCCCAGGATGCCGAGGAGAAGGATGAGGGCGCAGAGCGGGGCGTAGGCGTAGTTGTATATCTGCTTCATGTACCAGACGCCGGTGAAGACGGCGATGAGCAGACCGGCGAGATTGAGCAGGGCGAAGCTTAGGACGGCGTTCCAGGCGAAGGTGTAGCAGACGCGGCGGTAGAGTGGGTTGGGCTTGTCTTCGTCGAAGCGGAGGATATAGGGGCGGGGCTCTGCGCCCGGCAGGCTGCCGTATAGTCCGGCGATGCCTGTGCCTAAGAGGACGGCGGCGAGCCAGGCCAGGTTGCCACCGTGAAATCCGCGGGCGAAGAGCGAAAAGGTCAAGGGGCCGGGGGCGAGAAAAAAGACCCAGATCCAGATGGGCCAGTGGCAGAGGCGGTAGATGCGGGTGTTGCGCTCACGCATTTTGCGCTGCTCGGCATATTCCACTTGTCCGCGATATTGCATTGGGATGAGTTTCGCAGGGGGGAGGGTGGGGAGTCAATGTAGGGAATAGGGAATAGGGACTAAGGGAATAGGGACTAAGGGACTAGGGATCGGAGGTTAGCGGTGGAGCATGGCGTTGCGGGCAGAGTGGACTTCGGCGGCTAGTACTCGCAAGACCTTGAGGGGTAGTGTGGGATTGGATTGCATGAGGGAGACGTAGTTTTCTCGGGAGACGAAACTTAGCTGGGCGCCGCTGCGGGCGACGGCTGTCAGGGAATAGGGCTCGTTGGCGATGAGGGCGGGGAGACCGAGGATGGAGCCGGCGGTGGTTTGGAGGGAGAAGACGGATTCACCTGCCCGGGTGCGCATAGTGAGAGTGGCCTCGCCTTTGTGGAGGATGTAGAGGCCTGTGGAGGCGTCGCCCTGGCGGAAGAGAACACGGTCTGCGTCGCAAAGGATGGGGGTGGATTGCTTTTCGAGCGCCTGGATCAGATCCGGATCGCCAAGGAACGCGTTGGGGTCTAGATTCACTTGCGGCCTCCATGGGAGAAAACGTGGGACAAGCGGATTTGTTGCGGCAGAATGCATCTGCGACTATGTTTGCATTACTGGAGGCGAGGGGTTTGTGATTGGCGTCACATATTTATGGTTAACAATTTTGATGGATTCTCCAGGACGGCTGGCGGCAAGCCTTCCTGCACGAGGCAGATTCAATCTTGAAACGGCCTCGGGTATTGTGGGGCATGCCTCGAAACAGAATGAAGGGACGAGACGTGGGGCATCCGGATTTGTTCTATCGCTTCCGCGCTCAGTTGGCGGGTGGGGTTGCGGGCTCGTCCAGGGTTTCGTACTCGAATTTGCGGAGGTTTCTCATGCACTCGGCGAGAGCGCTTAGGAGGGTTTCGCCCCATCCTACGGGCTGGAACTTTACTGTTTTCTGATTCAGTTCAATATCGGCCGTGGCCAGGAATTTCATATCGCTGGTCTTTGGAGACGCAAATTCCTTTACGGTGATGCGCGCCTCGACTTCACCGCAGGCATGCTTTTTGGTGACGGAATAAAAGTGTAGCTGGGCGAGAGCCTCCGAGGGATCTCTCTGGACGTATTTCCAATCGTTCATTTCGTTCCCTCCTTCAATTCTTTTAAAAAAATAATCAACCGCAGAGATTCTGAGATAGATTACGATAACATGCTGCGAGCCGTGGGCATTTAAAAAAACGCATGGTGCGGATTCCATGATTCTACGCATGCTAGAGCAGTTCTCCTGAAGGCGTAGAGTGAGCTTGGACCGGGAGGTCCACGCTACAGCCGGCCAGGAGGCCGGCGTTACCTTCGGCTTATTTGTGTTTCAGCCGGGATTGTGCGAGATCGAGATTGCGCTTTGCATCGGCGTTGGCTGGATCGAGGCGCAGTGCGTCGTTGAATTGCTCGACTGCTTTTTCGTTTTCGCCCAGTTGCATGAGAGCTGCGCCCAGATCGTTATGCGCGACGGGGTTTGCGGGGGCTAGCTCGACAGCCTGCGCAAACTCCTCTGCCGCTTGAGGGAGCTGATGGGTTTGTGTATATAACTTGCCGATGATGGTGTGGGCCGACGGCTGATGGGGCTGAAGGGCGAGAGAGAGACGGAATTCCTTGATCGCCTGGTCAGTTGATCCCTGCCTTTCAAAGATAACTCCCAGATTGTAATGCGCGATGTAGTTATTGGGATCGACAACTAATGCCTGACGCCACTCTTTGGCTGCTTCGTCGAGTTTGTTCTGCTCGGTGAGTGAGTTAGCGAGATAGAGGCGCGCAGTCAGGTCATCGGGGTGAGCGGCGACGGCCTTTCTACTATAGAATTCTTCTTCCTGGGAGCGGCCCATGAGAGCGTCCCATAGCGCCATGTTGGTGAGGATATCGGGATCGTCGGGCGAAAGGCTCAAGGCACGATCGAGGCGCTGTTTGGCGAGGGGAAGATTGCGGGGATCGTGGGATTGCATCTCGTTTTGCATGATGCAGAGGGCGGAATAAGAGAGCGTTAGAGCCCAGTTGGGAGCGTATTTGAGGGATTGCTCGAAGTATTCACCCGCCTGCTTGAAATTGCTCTGCCGTTCGTAGGCTACGCCCAGACTGGAGTTGGGGATTTCTCCGCGCGGGTCAACTTCGAGCACGTGGGTGAAGAGAGTGATGGTATTTTTCCATACCTTGACCTGCGCTTCGGTTTGTAGGACGCAGACAATCAGGATTGCAACGGCCAGGATTTGAGCGGCGACTCTCAGGTTGGCCGATTTGGCTACGGCATCGGCGATGAGCCAGACTACGGCGATGAAAAGGCCAATGATGGGGATGTAGGTGTAGCGCTCGGCCATAGCCTGATCGCCTACCTGGACGATGCCGATGACCGGCGCGAGGGTTCCCAGGAACCATAGCCAGCCGAAGAGTAGATACGGCCGTTGCTTGCGGAAACGCCAGCAGAGGACAGTTACGATTAGCAGGGCTATGGCTGAAAGCATGGCTAGAGTTACATTGATGTTATTCGTCTCATGGTAGTAGAAAGCCGTGAGCGGATGGGGCCAGAAGGTTAGTTTCACATAGCGCCAGTAACTAATGGCTGTGTTGCTAAGCCTGATCCACAAGGGCAGGGATTCAAGCGAGCCGACCGAGCCGCCAGACCTCTGCGCCAAGATGGTGAGGGCGCTGGAGGCGGCTGCAAGAAGGAAGAGCGGCCATTTTTCAAGACATAACTTCAGGCATAACTTCAAGAAGGTAGAGAACCATTGCGGGCGGGTTTCCGGAGTGAGGGTGATGCGGCGCAAGGGCCAATAGTCGAGCAAGAGCATGACAAAGGGGAGCGTGACGGCCATGGGCTTGGACAGGAGGGCGCAGGCAAATGCGCCGACGACCCAGGCGAAGCGCTTGAAGGATGGAAGGCGGGCGTAACGCGCATAGGCGAGCAATGCGGCGAAGGAGAAGAATGCGCATAAGAGGTCTTTGCGTTCGGCAAGCCAGGCTACGGATTCGACGTGGGCGGGATGGAGAGCGAAGAGGGCTGCGACCAATGCGGAACGGCCTAAATAGCCGGTCATGAATAAGAGCAGGAGGAATAGAAGGATGGAGTTGGCGGCGTGGAGGCAGACATTGGTGAGGTGGTGGCCGACGGGATTTTTGCCGTAGAGCTGCCAGTCGACCATGTGGGAGATCCAGGTGAGCGGGTGCCAGTTGGAGGCGTGGAAGGCGTCGAAGGCCCAACCGATGCTCTGCGCGGTTATGCCTTGATGGACCTGGGCGTTATCGACGACATAGACGTCGTCGTCGTAGGTGAGGAAATCGTTATTGCGCACGCCGTGGTAGGCGAAGATGGTGGCCACGGCGAGGAGGAGACAGACTGCGGCGATTTGCCAGGGTTTGTGGGCGGAGGCTGCGGGGGAAAATGACTTTGCGGCCGGGGTTTGCGGGGGGCGCTTGGCTTCGATTTTTTGGCGGCGCGTTTTTTTTGCCATGGTTGGAGCCTGGGATCATTTTATAGAAAGAAGTTCAAAAATGAATTGATGGTTTGAGTGTTGTGGTTTCCCATCCTTTCGCAAAGTACGCGAAAGGATGGGGCACCCGTCACGCGGCAAAGGGTTCAAGGACTCGGAACCGTTCTAGGGCTGCAAGATCGGGATCTGTGGCGCCTGGCCGGAGGACATCTGGATCCCGTAGAGAAGGACTGCGGCGCGGCGGGCACTGATGTGCCCGGCGGCAAGGGCCTGCATGGTTCTGTGGAGGATGACCTGTGTGCCTTTGCTGTCGAGCCGGTCGGGCATTTCAATGCGGGCCTCGCGTGGGCGAGCGGGACGCTGGGGTCGGGCGTGGAAGTAACAGAAAGAGCTGCCGCGCATGGCGGGCGACTGGCAATGGAGTCCGCTGGGCATGACGTGACGACATTCGTTGGTCATAAAGTCCTTTCTTGCGGGTGAGAGGGGGGTATCCCTCCCGGTGCATTTCAGTCCAAATTGCGTATTTTCAGTGCGTTGGGAGCAGGGTTCTGCCGTAATTGGTTTGTTTTGAGGAATCTGGAAGCCAAGTTCCTGAAAACGGGGAACTTGCGCGAGCTGGTGTGGGAGCCGGAGCGGAACGCTACGGCGCGGGTCAACACTGAGAACACACCTTTGAAGACAGGCTAACGCATGGAGAGAAATAACCGGCAAATGGGTCGTGAGTGGAAGGCGCTGACGACAAAGGAGATACATTGACGATGGGAGGAATGGGGATTGACAGGCAGTTTATCAAGCGGCGAACGGAAACAGCTTGTCGGGGCTTATTGTGATTCTTCGGGATTGATGAGTGGGCCATTTGCCTATCCCAGGTGCATAAAGGCACGGCACCTGGGGCACCCACTTTTTCTACTTCTCAGACCTGGGCCACCCGCCCCACCCTCACTTGGGGGTAACTCAATGGGTGGACCACCCGCCTAAGGTCTGTGCTATCCCAGGTGCCCAAAGGCGAGGCACCTGGGGCACCCACTTTTTCTACTTCTCAGACCTGGGCCACCCGCCCAGGAGGAATGGGACTTGACACGCATCACATCAGCCAGCGGCGGATCAGGTCGAGGGCTTGCTGGGTGGCGTATTGGCGGATGCGGGAGCGGTCGCCGCGGAAGGTTTTTTCAATGGACTCGGTTTTTTGTGAGTCGCTTAGGGCGATGTGAACCAGGCCTACGGGCTTGTTTTCTGTTGCGCCGGTGGGGCCGGCGATGCCGGTGATGCCGAGGCCGAGGGTTGCGCCGGTGCGAAGACGGATGCCGGTGGCGAGGGCTTTGGCTACCTGGGCGGAGACGGCGCCGTGCTGGGCGATGAGCTCGGGGGTGACGCCGGCGAAGGCGTATTTGAGGGAGTCAGAGTATACGACTGCGCCGCCGAGGAAGGAACGGGAGCTGCCGGGAACACTCGTAACGCGCTGGGCGATCATGCCGCCGGTGCAGCTTTCGGCGACGGCGAGGGTTGCTTGGCGGAGGCCGAGATAGTAGAGGACGATTTGCTCGAGGGAATCGGAAGAACCCTGGCCGGTGGAGTAGAGCCAGTCGTCGAGGACTTCTTCAATGCGGCCAGCTAGCTCGTCTACGCGGGCCTGGGCGGCTTCGGGGGTGGGCTTGGCGCAGAGGAGGGTGAGCTGGATGTCGCCGGCGTGGGCGAGGATGGTGGTTTCCACATCCTTATAGGTGGTGTAGATGGGGGCGATTAGCTTGTCGGCCTGGGACTCGGCGATCATGGCGGCGCGGAGGGTGCGCTTGGCGATGGCTCGCGGGGGAACGATCTGGGTGAGGCGGGGAAGGCAGGCTTCGTCGAAGAGCGGGCGGCACTCGTTGGGTGGGCCGGGGAGTAGCATGACGATTTTGCGGTAGCCAGCGTAGGTGGTTTCAAGCCATTGGCCGGGAGCGCTGCCATTGGGGTTGGGAAGGATGGTTGCGCCTTCAAGGACGTCGGCTTGCTTGAGGTTGTTGTCAGTGATGGTGATGCGGAAGGAAGCGGCGCGGGCGTGGAGGGCGGCGACCTGCTGGGCGTCGCGGCGGAGGGTGAGGGCGAGGGCTTCAGCTACGGCTTCGCGGGTGAGGTCGTCTTCCGTGGGGCCGAGGCCGCCCATGAGGATGAGAATGTCGCTGCGGCCGAGGGCGGAGTGGATGGCGTTGACGAGGTCTTTGCGGCGGTCGCCTACGATGGTCTTGAAGCGGACGGTAACTCCGATTTCGTTGAGTTTCTCAGTGAGATAGAGGGAGTTCGTGTCCTGACGGGCAGGGGTGAGCATCTCGGAGCCGACGGCGATGATTTCGGATTTCATAGAGAGACAGTGGTTAGTGGTCAGTGGACAGTGATCAGTTGTCAGAGACTAAAAGAGGTTCTGGCCTTCTACTCCTAAGTCCACATCATAAACGGAGTCGTTGGTGGCGAGGATGGTGGTGCCCATGGGGGAAAAGGCTACGCCTACCAGATTGGGACCGGAGAGGACCAGGGTTGCTTCGCCTTGAGGGGTGACGCGGACCAGGCCGCAGCGGCCATGGAGACAGGCGGCGAGGTAGACGTCGCCTTCCTTGGAGATGGCGAGGCCCATGGGACGGCCGAGGCCGCGGAACCAGGGGCGGGTTTCGCCGTGGGGGTCGATGGCGAAGATGGCGTCGTTGGAGGTGAGCGTGGGGGCGGTGACGAAGAGGGTTCCCTCGGCGTTTGCGGCGAGGTGATAGGCGGCGACGCTGGGCTCGAGTGTGGCGTGGACGAAGATCTGGCGCTGGGGATCGATTTTGAAGATGGTGCCGCTGCGGTCGCCTACGTAGAGGTTGCCGTTGGGGTCAAAGGCCAGGCCGGTGGCTACGCCCATGCCTTCAACGTAGACGCTGGGTTCGCCTTCGGCGTCGATGCGGTAGACGTTGCCCTCGGCGCGGGAGGTAACGAAGAGGTCGCCGTCGGGATGAAAGGCCAGGCCGGTGGGGTTGAGGATGCCGGTGACGAAAGGGGTTCCTCGGCCGTCGGGGCTGACGCGGACTACGGAGACTGGGGTCTGCTTGCCGCGGGGGCCGGAGATGGTGGCGTAGACCATGCCGGAACGGCTGACGGCCGGACTGGTGACGGGGTGGAGGTCGGCGGAGAGCAGGTGAGCTACGCGGAGGGGGACGGGATTGCCCGCGCCGGAGGGATTGCGGACCTCAATGAGGCCGGTGGAGGATTGCTGGGGGACGCGGAAGGCGAGGCGGGTGGGACGGCTCATGAGGACCTGGGCGGGGTGGCCGTCGACGAGGACGGCGGGTAATACGCTGGATTGCTCGTAGGTGAGCGGGCCGAGATGGTCGCCGGTGAGTTCGATTTCGCCGGAGGGTAGGGCGGCGGCGGGATCGATGGAGTCGATGCGTGGGGCTGGTGCGGATTGGGTGGTGAGTGGGGTCATGGTTCTATCCTGCCTGACTTAGTTGACGGGGGAGCTGAGCAAAAGGCAACCGCAGGTCCTTCGACTTCTCACCCCAGCGACGAAGACCTGTCACTGGGAACCCCGACTCCGCTGCGCTTCGCTCAGGATGACAGCATCGAAGGAAAGTGAAGACAGCCAATGGTTCAACGAATCCACAGGTGCAAGAACGATGCTACACACAAAGCATACAGGCCAGCGCCTACGTCATCGAGTACGATGCCCCAGCCTGCGGGGAGTTTCTCGAGACGGCGGATGGGGAAGGGCTTGGTGATATCGAAGAGACGGAAGAGGACGAGGGCGATGAGGGCGTGACGCCAGTTGGCGTGGCTGCCGATGAGGGCGATGGCCTGGCCGGCCACTTCGTCGATGACTACGAATTGAGGGTCGTGGCGGCCGGATTCGCGGGCGACGATGGTGGAGGCGGGGATGCCGAGCAGAAGCGTGAGGGCTATGGCGACGAGTAGGGCGAGAAGCAGGGTTTGCGGGGCGGGGTGGAGGAGTTTGGCGTAGGCGAACCAGAGGAGGACAGTGGCGACCGAGCCCCAGGTGCCGGGGCCGGGCTTGCCGAAGCCCGCGCCGAAGAAGGTGGCGACGGCCCATGCCCACCAGCACTTCGTGGGGTTCTCGTCTTGGTGGAGTGCAGGAGTGGGTGGTTGGCTATTCTTCATGGGGGTCTCCGGAGTGGTGCGGGCCGAGGCCGCCGAGGTCTTCAAGGACTTCGGGGTCGAGGACGGGAGAGCTGATCTTGTAGACGCCGGAGGCCCACTTGCCGAGGTCGATTTTTCGGCAGCGGTCGCTGCAGAAAGGGAAGTCCTCGTCGTTGAAGCGGACCAGCATGCCGCAGGTGGGGCAGCGGAGGATTTTTGCGGATTTTTTCTTTGCGGGCATCGAAGGTGTTCCTGCCTTGGGGCAGTTGTTCCTATTTATGTTACAGCGGGAGGGTTGGCGGCTTGCGGCGGCGTTGGATTCTCCTGTAGGCTGGTCAAATTCGAGGGGAGGGTGAGGCCATGTTCGATGCTCGACAAAGCAATATGCAGGATGTGACTGCCTACTCGCCGATTCGCGTGGCGATGGCGGGGATTCGGCGGGTGATCTTCGGCGCACTGTTGGCTGTGCCGGGAGTGGCGTTTGTCTGGCTTGGACCCAATGGAGAGCCGGGGGCGACGCGGGCGCCGGGGGATATGCCGGCGTGGTGGATGTTTGTGGTTGGCCTGGCGTTTTCGTTTGCAGCGTTTTCGATTCTTACAGGAGGGGTGGGGCGGGTGATCAGCGCGTTTGTGCGGGATTGCTATTTTCGCGCCGGGCTGGAGGGGTTGGCGATCCGGGTACCCAAACAGGGGTGGTTTGGGCGCTTCAAGGTGATGGAGTATCCATACAAATGGGAAGAGGTTGAGCGAATCATTAACATTACGCGCAGCGTTAATTTCATTCCGGTTGGAAGCGAGTTGAATATTCGCGTGTATGGCGAGAAGGAAATAACGATTGAGCGATATTATTTTTCGTCGAGCGCCAAGAAACTTTGCGCGGATTTTCTGGCGGTAAGGGCGCGGACGGGCAAATAAGGGATGGCGGCTGAAATCGGCGGAATGAAAGGGGCGTGCGGGCGCTATGGATCGGATCGTTAAGAGTCTCATTGTTACTTTATTAGGGATTGCGACGACCGTTCTTACGGCGGCGGGCCTGGTGTATTTGGAGCTGCGCTACGATTGCGCTATCTACGGATTTGTTTATGGGTTTGTGCTTCCGTTTGGCGCATTTATCTCCGGGGTAGTAGCCGCGAGCGGTTATTACCTGGGATCAAGGCTGATGAGCTTTCGGCCCGGGCGCGGTGTGCTGGCTAACATGGTTGCTATTTCTGGAGCTAACTTCTTTTTTATTTATTGGCTGAAATATCAGTATCTGACGGTGGATGGGGAACCGATTCGTAAATGGATTTCTTACCCGGACTATCTTGCGTTTACGCTCTCGCACACTTCGGTGGCTTTTGACCAATTTACGCGGGATAAGGTTGCATTGGGATTATGGGGGTATGCGTATGCAGCGCTGCAGATTGCGGGCTTCGCCTTCGGCGGATATTGCATTTATAACTTGGTGCGATCGGCGCCTTATTGCGAGGGATGCGGGTTTTATCTCAAGCTGAAAGGGAAACAGACGCGCTACTTTGAACGGGTGGAGCAACTTGCGGACTGTCTTGCCGAATTCCGGTTGACGACGGGGCGGGGCGAGTTCAGGAAGGCGATGAACGAACATGCGGCTGCCGGGTCGAAGATGGAAGACGATGCGAAGGGGTATTTGGCGGTTGTGAAAGTGTTCGAATGCAAGGGGTGCGGGAAACAGTGGTTCGATTTGCACGCCAAGCAACGCGTGAATAAGAGATGGCACGAGATTGCGAAGCTTCGATATTCGACGTTTAGTACGGAAAAGGTGGATGCGCTGGAGGAGATGACGGGGGCGGCTTAGACAATATCTGCGGCGGCTCCGTGTCCGCCAGCAATTCCACCCGGGTGAAAGGAACAGCGGTCAGCTCAACAACTCTCAAGAAGAAGTTGGCAGACCTCCGCGGCAACCCGGCGCTTGAAGGCGCGCTTTTCTCTGGTTCTCAACTTGTGGCCCTGCTTGATCAATTCGACCGGCTTTTCGGGCATAGGGATCGGACTGAGGAAAAAGCCAGCCGAGTTTCTGGCGGCTCCAACTTCGGCAAAGAAATCGTCATAGGCGCTGCGATATTGGCTGGAGAACTCTTCGCTGTAGGAGCTTTGGCGAGTGGCGCAAACGCCCGCCATTTCGCCGATCCCGAAGGCTTGAGCCAGGCCGTGCAGGGCGGCAAGAAGCAGCGCGGCGGGACCGACATCATGCAAGTCTCTTGTAGCCAGACGAATCTGGCGATAGTATCCCCTGGAGCCCTGAAGCCGCGTAATCAATAGAACCTCGTCAGTCTGGGATTTGGTAACCCATCCGGGGACGATGTTGAAGGAAAGAATAAAAACGATCGCGCCATCAACGTGAAGATTGAGAGACAGTTCTCCCTCTTTCTCGATGTCTCTTGAGTAGCAGAGAGTTATTTCATAGCGGGCGCTGTTAGCCAGCGATTCATAAATCGTGACATGCTCATGCAAGGTCCGGTGCAGAAGAGAGGGGGACATGCCGGCATGCAAGCGCCTGTAGTGATGCAGAAAGCAAGCCGCGCGTTCGGTTATGGTGAAGCCTCGAACGAGATAGTCGCGGATGAGCGATTTAAATGTGAATCTGGGGTCGACGCGAAGGAACTCAGCGTAGGCCGGGATCTTGAGGAGCCGAAGTATCTCGCAGCCCGCGCCAAGATTGCTAAGCGCGCCCCAGACTACACGGGCAATCCGAGCCGGTGACCACGTTTCCCACTTTTGCGCCAGAGCCGCCGCCGGCCCAAGGAACACATCGTTCGCCGCCGTCATGCGACTGCCGTTCGCTGTAATCGTGCAATCGAGAGCTACTGTCATCTTGCGGGCGGTCTTTCAGGCGCCGATGCTTTTTCAATGCGTGACAAAATGTTTGTCGCGTGCAGCCGTCCGGGCAGAAGCCTGTTCCGGAAGCGGTGCAGGATATCTTAGTTTCGCATACACGTGCAAGGACTCCAGTAGCGCATTTGTGCCAGACGAATGGCGCGTTAGTACCCAATAGGTGAAGTTACTGGCCTCCTGATCCGTTCCTATCGCAGTTGGGTAGCGCAAGACGCAGCTGCGACAAAATGCGACACGCGATTTGGATGACCATGCGGAGCCGGATCTAGAGCGGGGCGGAGAGGATTTTTGCTACCAGGTCGTAGTCGTGGGCTTCGGTGATAACGGCCGAGTAGAAACGGCCGGGTTCGAGGGATTCGTTTGCGCCGAAGTCGTTGATGTAGACTTTGCCGTCGATTTCAGGGGCGTGGAATTGGGTTCGGCCTTCCCAGAGGAGCGGGGTTTCTTCGCTTTCGCCTTCGGCGAGGACGACTAGCTCGCGGCCTACCCATTGCTGCTTGGCGCGCTTCGAGATGGATTGCTGGAGCTTCATGAGGCGGCGCTTGCGGGACTCGATGGTGCGGTGGGGGACTCTTTGGTCGAGCGAGAAGGCGGCGGAGCCTTCTTCGTCAGAGTAATTGAAGACGCCTAGCCAGTCGAACCTCGCCTCACCGATAAACTCCTCCAAAAGCTGAAAGTCGCGGAGCGATTCGCCGGGGAAGCCGACGATGAAGGTGGTGCGTAGGGCGATGCCGGGGACGGCGGCGCGAACTTTTTCGAGAGTCTTGAGGAAGATGTCCGCGTTGGCGCCGCGCTTCATTCGCTTGAGGACGTCGGGCGAGGCGTGCTGGAGGGGAACGTCAAGATATTTGCAGATGTTGTCGTGGCGGGCGATGGTTTCAAGCAGGCGGCCGGTGATGCGGTTGGGGTAGGCGTAGAGGAAACGGAGCCAGCGGAGGCCTTCGATTTTGGCGAGGGAGTCGAGGAGGGTGGCGAGGCCGTCTTTTAGGCCGAGGTCTTCGCCGTAGCAGGTGGTGTCCTGGCCGATGAGGGTGATCTCCTGGACGCCTCGTGCGACTAGCTGATGGGCCTCGGCGACTACGGATTCGAAACGGCGGGAACGGAATTTGCCGCGGAGGTTGGGGATGACGCAGAAGGTGCAGGGGTGGTCGCAGCCTTCGGCGATTTTTATGTAGGCGGAGGAGCGGGGGGTGGTGAGGAAACGGGGGGTGGTTTCGTCGTAGAGGTAGGTGGGCAGAAGGTGAGTTGCGCCTTGCCAGTCGTCGCGGCGGAAACGGCCTTGCTGTTCGCGGTGGTCGCCTTCGGGGCGGAATTTGGTTTTGGCCGAGGAGATTACCTCAGGGGCTAAAGCCCCGGTCTCTATTAGCGGATTTGCGGCACGACTAAAGTCGTGCCCTTTCAAAGCAGGTCCTTGCGCGAAAGCCTGTTTGTGTGTGCCGGATTGGGATTCCTGGCCGGGGCGGGTTTCGGCGGATTTGGTTACGGTGATGATGTTGAAGAGGGATGGCTCGGCGGCGGGCGGGGATTGGAGGCCGGCGGCGAGGAGGATGGATTCTAGTTCGCCGGTGCCCACTACGGCGTCTACTTCGGGGATGGATTTTTGGATTTCGTCGCGGTAACGCTCGACGAGACAGCCGGCTACGATGAGCTTGCGCGCACGGCCGGTGGTTTTGAAGCGGGCCATTTCGAGGATGGTGTCTACGGATTCCTGCTTGGCGGTGTCAATGAAGGAGCAGGTGTTTACGACGAGGATTTCGGCTTCTTCGGGATGGGAGGTGAGGCGGGCACCGGCGCGGTCGAGCAGGCCCATCATGACCTCGGAGTCTACGAGGTTTTTGGGACAGCCTAAGGAAATAAAGCCCACGGTGGGGGCCGTGGGTTGGGGTGGTTTGGTCACTCTTCTATTGTACTGAGGATGGGGAAATGGTGCTGGATTTGGATTTGTGGTTTCCCACCCATGCGCCCGACCACCCCACGGACGAAGACCTGTCCGTGGGGACCCCGGTAAGGCGCATGGATGGGGCACGGAGCTTTGGTTGTTCAGGATGTTAAAATCAAGCAGTGCCGGGTCCTACGCGACGTAATCCCGCCAACCCCGCCAGGTCCGGAAGGAAGCAACGGTAACGGGCTAGTACGGGCGCAGTAGGTCACCCGGTACTTTTTATTGCAGTGAAAAAGTGAAGCAGTGAAAAAAGTGAAGCAGTGAAAAAAGTGAAGCAGTGAAAAAAGTGAAGCAGCCGACGGCGATCAGTGGTCGGCTGGCTTGCCCTGCCAAGGAGAAGTCAATTGAGCCTTACCGTTCGCCCCGTGGTGGGCCGGCGCGCTAAGATTTCGGCGCTTGGGACCTACGTTCCTCCGCAAGTACTTACCAACAAAGATCTGGAAAAGATGGTGGATACCAACGACCAGTGGATTATGGAACGCACTGGTATCCGCGAGCGTCACGTTCTGGCCAAGGGGCAGGGCGTGAGCGATATCTGCACTGCGGCGGCGAAGAAATGTTTGGCTGCGCGCGGAATTGATGCGAGCGAGGTTGAGGTCATTCTTGTTGGCACGGTTACGCCGGACATGATGTTTCCTTCGACGGCTTGCCTGGTGCAGGAGAAGATTGGGGCTAAGGGCGCTTGGGGGTTTGACGTTTCTGCCGGGTGCTCGGGGTTTGTGTTTGCGCTGCAGGCGGGCGTGAAGCTGGTGGAGAGCGGGGCGCACAAGAAGGTTTTGATTTGCGGAGCGGACGCAAATACACGGATGACGGATTATACGGACCGTACTACCTGCGTGCTGTTTGGCGATGGCGGCGGGGCGGTGCTGCTGGAGCCGGCGGAAGAGGGCGAGATTGGGTTTATCGATTATGTTTACGAGATCGATGGGTCGGGGGCGGCGGCGCTGAATTTGAAGGGCGGAGGGAGTTTGAATCCGGCCAGCCACGAGACCGTGGATAAGAAGATGCATTACATCTTTCAGGATGGGCCGGCGGTTTATAAGTTTGCGGTGCGGAAGATGGCCGATGCCGCGGCGAAGGTGCTGGAGCGGAACGGCGTGACCGGGGCGGACCTGGGATGCTTTATTCCGCACCAGGCGAATAAGAGGATTATTACGGCGACCGCGGATAGGCTGGGGATGGACCCGGAGCGAGTGATTATCAATATTGAGAAGTATGGGAATACGTCGAGCGGGACGATTCCGCTGGCTATGGAGACGGCTGTTGAAGAGGGGAAGCTGAAGAAGGGCGACCTGGTGCTGCTGGCCGCGGTGGGAGCTGGATTTACGGTGGGGGCGGCGCTGCTTAGGTGGGAGATTTAGAAAGGCAGCGAGTCGGCAAGTCGGCGAGTCAGCGGGTCAGCTATTTTACAAGTCTATTCATCAACAGGAGCGATGGTGGCGTTTGCTGCTATTGAATAACTTGCGAGCTAGATTTATTAGATGCAATTGAAAAAAACTCAATTCCAAATCCAATCGATGCCGATCTGTCCGCTCGGACGTAAGAGCCGCTGACTCGCTGACCCGCTAGACCGCAGGCTCGGGGATGGGGAGGGTGTAGGCGGGGAGGATTTGGAGTTCGGCGGCGGTGCGGAAGAATGCTGCCATGCCTTCAAGACACTCTTCGTCGAGAGTGTAGTGGATGTTGGTGGTGAGGTAAGTGCGAATGGTGGATTCGGGGATGGGGAGGCGGGTGGACCATTCGGCTGCAAGGGCATCGATGTTTTGGAGGCCGTGGATGCGGGATTGGTTGAAGTCTTCGGTGACGCGCTCGTCCAAAGGTACGCCGTGCGCAGCCGACCAGACGGCGGAGACGAAGGGTAGGCCGGTGAGGGCGCGCCACTCTTCGGCGAGGTCGTGGTAGACGAGCTCTTCACTGGTGCGCTCGAAACGGTTGGCGCGCTCTTCGAGGGCTAGCAGGGCGGGGTCGCCGATGAGGATGGCGGCGTCGGCCTTCTGGAGCATTGAATCGAGGTCGGCGGTGTGGGGCAGGAATGGGACGGCGGGGTTGCCCCACTTGTGGAAGAGGATGCGGGCGTAGGCGAGAGTGGTGCGGCTGGCGGTGTCGGCGGCTACGGAGCGCAGGGAGGTGAGCGGCTGGGCGGCGCGGCGGACGAGGAGCAAAGAGCGCACGCGGCCTTTGGAGGCTATGGTGCAGCCGGGGAGGATGCACAGGCCGGGGGTGGTGGCTAGGGCGGCGGTGGGGATCAGGCCGATATCCGCGGTTCCGCTGGCCAGGCGGGCGGCACATTCGGAGGGCAGCATGCGATCGATTTGATAGCGGAGGGAGAGTGGGGAGCTGAGCGGGGGGTGCTCGAAGTCCCACATGAGGGGCGCGGGGTTTAGGAAATTGATGGCGGCGATGCGCAGGCGGGATTGGGGGGTGGTGCTCACATCTTTTAGAGTACTCGCGATTCGGGAAGGATTCGTGAGGGCGTATCCGCGGTGGCAATAGTTGGTTAAAGGCAGCGAGTCGGCGAGTCAGCAAGTCAGCGATGGGGGACTGTGGTTTCCCACCCTTTCGCAAAGAACGCGAAAGGGTGGGGCACGGAGTGTATCGACGGATTGAGTGTGATCCCCGGTCTCATAATCGAGACCGGGGCGACCGTATTGTTGGCGGGTTAGCTAGTTAGCGGTCTTTGCGCTTACGAGGGCGCGGATGAAATCGGGGGTGGATCCGCAGCAGGCGCCCAGGAATGATGCGCCGGCTTCGCGCAAGGCTGCGTAGTGGGAGGCGAAGAAATCGGCTGAGGTGTTGTAGCGGATGGATGTGCCTTCGATGGTGGGCAGGCCTGCGTTGGGCTTGATCCAGATGGGGAGATCGCAGGCGGCATGGAGGCGTTGGCAGATGGGGAGGGACTGCTCGACGCCTACGCCGCAGTTTGCGCCTACGGCACTGGCGCCGGCTTCTACCATGGCCTCGGCTACGGACTCGGGGGTTGCGCCCATCATGGTGCGGTCCTTGTTTTTGCCGGAGTCGAAGGCGAAGGAGGCGATTACGGGCAGGCTGGTGAGGCGTGCTGCCGCGACGGCGAGTCGGGCTTCTTCAATATCGCTCATGGTTTCGATGAGGAGTGCGTCGGCTCCGGCGGCGGATAGCGATGCGGCCTGCACTGCGAAGGCCGCATAGGCCTGGCCGGCGGTGATCTCGCCGGAGAGAAGGATTTTGCCGGTGGGACCGATGGATGCGAAGACCAGTGCATTGCCAGCTGCATGGCGCGAGAGTGTGACGCCGGCGCGATTGATGGCGTCCAGATCGGATTCGGAGACGCTGGGCATGGCGACGGCGTTGGCGCGGAAAGTGTTGGTGAGGATGACCTGGCTGCCGGCTTCAGCGTAGGCGCGAGCTACGGATTCAACCTGGTCGGGATGGGTGAGGTTCCAGGAGTCGGGTTTTGTGCCGGAGGGCAGGCCGCGGGCCTGGAGCTCGGTTCCCCAGGCGCCGTCGGTGATGAGAAGGCCGTTGGAGAGCCATTGGAGTAGGGGATTGGTCTTGCTTTGATCGGTCATGCGTGGCTCCGTTCGATCGGTGGGCGGCTTTTACCGGGGTTGAATTTTTGATTGAATGGCTCCGCGCCAGTATATCGCCTGCTGCGCTGGGCGGGGTGAGCGATGCGTGCTTCTTGACTTCAGGCGCGGGGGCGGTTAATGTTGGCGAAAATCCGTTCGAGCCTGGTCATCGGTTTTCTGTGAGGAAATCGTCTCGGGTTGGATCTGGCGGCTGCATGCATGGGCTGCGCAAGCAGTGGCGTGCATTGCCGCGTGGCCTCTGACCCGAATTCTGGAAAGGAAATTGGCATGCGCTTCTTCAAGAGACTTTCGCGGAGAAAATTTCTCTCCGCCGCCGCATCCACAGTCGCAACATCGTGCCTGCCGCTGGCCGGAGCAGGCTTGCTGACCGGAAGGGCAACGCAGGCCTATGGCGCGCCGCGCGCAGAAGGCGACGACTCGCGCGAATCCGGGATTCCCGCTCCGCTGCTGATTGTCAATCCCGGCTATAAGCTGATGATCGACACAGTCAAGGGAACGATCGCATCGTTCCAGTCCACTTATGGGATCGATCGGCCGTTGCTGATTCCGGGGCACGCGTGGCTGCCGCTTTTCAAGATTGAATTCATGAGCCGAAAGGGCGAGTTCAGCACGGTTACTTCTTCCGATGCCAAAGAGATATCCGTGCACAAGAGCGGAGATGAAAAGGAGTTATTGATTGTTCTTGATTACAAGCAGATCGGTGGGCTGCCTGTAGATGGGCGTGTTACCGTGAGGTGCCCGGCCGACGAGACGCTGACTTATTGGAACATGGAATTAAAGAACGGGACCGCGGATTGGATTGGCCACGTGCAGTTTCCGGTGATCGAGGTTCCCTTCGACGATCCCTCGCAAGGCAGTACCTCTCATCTGCTTTGGCCCAATACGGATGGCCAGTTGGGCGGCCCAGTCGAGCATTCCATGCGCGGCTCGGGCATCTTCGGAGGCAAGAAACCCAATACTCCCGAGATATGGCGTTACAACAACTATCCCGGACAATGGATTTCAACGCAGTTGATGGCCTATTACAACGATCTGGGGGGGCTTTATGTGGCCTGCGACGACCCCACTGGGCTTCCGAAGTTCATTGATGGATTGATGGACGCCGACGGCGTAACGATGGGCGTGGGACATTACCCTGCTACGGCTGGTCCAGGGGAGATGAAGCTTCCCTACAACGTCGTGCTGGGAACCTTCCACGGTGATTGGTACGCCGCGGCGGAGATTTATCGCAAATGGGCGCTGAAGCAGGACTTCTGCAAAACGAGGCTGGCCGACCGCAAGGACTGTCCCAAGTGGCTCGGCGATTCTCCTATTGGAATTGCCTTTCCCATGCGCGGCCAGGCGGACTGGGACGGCCCGGCGAAGGAGAATCCCGAGTACACTCCCGCCACGAACGCACTGCCCTATCTGGAAAAACTGGCGCAGCAACTCGAAAGTCCACTGATGCCGATCGTCTTCAACTGGGAAAATGGGGGACCGTGGGTGCAGCCGGATGCCTTTCCGGCAGTGGGCGGAGACGCTGACCTGCGCGAGTTTATGGCCAAAGCAAAAGAGAAAGGTTGGCACCCAATCATTTACGGGGATGGGCTTTGCTGGGTTACATGGCAAAAGAACACCGGTTACGATGGCATGCCTTACTTCCACTCTCACGAGGGTGAATCCGCGGTGGTTCGGGGCTGGGACGGAAAGCTGCTGGAAGATGTATGGGGGTGGAGGAAAAACTACGTCGCTTGTGTGGGTACCGAGGCGGGCCGCGCAATGGTGACCGGAATGACAAAAAAGATGGCGGAGTTTGGGCCGGATGTGATCCAGCAGTTCGACCAGGGACCTGGGCCGCGAGCCTGCTACGCCACCGACCACGGACACCCACCTGTTCCCGGCCCGTGGATGGCCTCGGCCTTCAATGGTCTGCTCGATGCTGACATCAAGGCCGCGCGCTCGAGCGACGCTTCCGTCGCCGTGTCCTGCGAGGGCGCGCCTCCTGAGGTATGGCTGCAAAGATTTCAGACCTGGGATGCCCGTGCCTCGACTTGCCCGTTGTATTCATTCCTCTACCACGAGTTTGCCAACGGCCAGCAGGGCTTTTACACCGACCGGGTGAACGATGAGGCTTTGCGGCTTTCCGTGGCCAGGGCGGTGGTCAACGGGTACATGGTGAACTTCACCCTGAGAGACAAGGGACAAATCGAATACGACTGGGATCAGACCTGGACGCGGGCCATTCCCGATCAGGCTGCAATTCTGGACTGGGCAAAGAGGATCAACCACTTCCGCGCCGGGGTGGCGCGGGATTATCTCATCTATGGCCGGATGATGCGCCCCTGGACGGTGAGCAACGTGCACCAGCGCGACTTTGGCTGGGGCAAGGAACCGCTGGTGCAGTCGGCAACCTGGCAGGCGCTTGACGGCAGGACCGGCATTGTCCTGGCCAACTACGCGGATCTACCCGAGAAACCGCGTGTGGAGTTGGAGGGCGTGGGGAAGAAGCGGCTGGCCCTTCACATTGACGGTAAGGCAAGCGAGCGGACAGCGGAATTGCCAGAGGTGGTGGATCTGGAGATGGCTCCGCGCTCGGTGGCTTTGATTGAGGTGATTTGAAGCAGATGAGGCGCCGGCCGGAAGCTGACCCTTCCCTGAATTCTGCTGGAAGCTTGACTTGTGGCTTAAGTGGGATTAGTGTTGGCGAAAATCCATTCAAGATGATTTATTGGTTTCCTCAAGAGGAAGCCGGTCTGTGCAAATTATGAATTGCAGCAGGGATACGGAATGACGGTGATGCACTCAAACGCGGTTTTACCGGTGGCGGCTCAGTTGGATGAGGAGCGGCTGGCCTGGCTGGCGTTGGCGCTTTCGCCGGGGCTGGGGCCGAAGCGGATTTTGGACGCGATGCAGACGCTGGATGAGCCGGGGCGGATTTTTTCGCTGGGACTGACGGAGCTGGAGGGGTTGAGGTTTCCGGCTGCCGCGGCGCAGTTCATTTTTGATGGGAAGGCGCGGCAGGCGGCTGAAGAGGAGTGGGCGCGGGTTGTGGCGCAGGGGGCGACATTGGTGAGCTTCGGCTGCCGGGAGTACCCAGAGCGGCTCAAGGAGATTTACGATCCGCCGCCGGTGCTGTGGGTGCGCGGGGACGTGAGCTTGCTGAGCAGGCCGTCGATTGCGGTGGTGGGGACGCGGCATCCTACTCCGTATGGGTCGGGCGTGGCGGAGATGCTGGCGCGGGATTTGGCGGTGCGGCGGCTGCTGATTGTGAGCGGAATGGCGCGGGGGATTGACTCGTGCGCGCACCGTGGGGCACTGGCGGCGAGGATGCCGACGGTGGCGGTTTGGGGCACGGGGATCGACGTGGTCTATCCCAAGGAGAACAAGAAGCTGGCGGAGGAGATTTTGGCCTCGGGCGGGGCGATTGTGAGCGAGATGCCGATGGGGACGTTTCCGGCGCCGCAGAATTTTCCCCGGCGCAACCGGATTTTGAGCGGGCTAAGCATAGCGGTGCTGGTGGTGGAGGCGGGAGAGAACTCGGGGACGCGGGTGACGGCGCGGTGCGCGGCGGAGCAGAATCGGGATTTGTTTGCGGTGCCGGGGAATGTGACCAACAAGGGATCGTGGACGCCTAACACATTGATTAAACAGGGGGCTAAGCTGGTGGCCACCTGGGAGGACGTGTGGGAGGATCTGCCTTCGCAAGTGCGGATGGAGCTGGAGGCCGGGGCGCCGGCTGAATCCAAATCGGAGACTACCGCATCTTTATTGCCTGACCCGGTTCTAAGACCTCAGGAGGCCATGGTGCTGGAGGTGCTGCACTCGGACGAGAGCTTGCAGATCGACGAGATTCTGGAGATACTGGAGACTCAACTTACATCTTCAGAGGTATTTACGGCGCTTTTTGAGCTGGAGATTACAGGCCGGGTGCGGAGTATGCCGGGGAAGAATTACGTGAGGACGATGGGGTAGGAACAGGGAACAGGGAATAGGGAATAGGGAATAGGCGGTTTGAGAGCTTATTGGGTTCCTGGTTCCCGATTTGTTTGGTCATTGCGGGTGGGTCGTTTACCCTTCTTAAAGCAAATTTCTGCATTGGTTGGGCAGGTTATTTTGCGGGGGAGTTTGCGCCGCGAAAGGGATTCCGCGCCTCGGAAATGGGACGGCGGGAGAAGGAAATTTTTGCTGGGAGGTGGAAACGGGATGGTGTTCCGTGGTAGGGTGCAACATTTGTGGGTAGTTTTTCCCGGAGAGGGAGAAATGCTGTTTACGTGCAGAGTTTGAAACGTCAAAGAATATGAGGAAGGCCCTGTTTTCGTATCAAAGAGACCTGACAGGGTAGAGTGGGGATTGTAATTAAGGATGGCAATGACTAAATCACTGGTGATCGTCGAATCCCCCGCCAAGGCGAAGACGATCGAGAAATATTTGGGCAAGGGCTTTGAAGTGCTGGCGTCGGTGGGTCACATTATGGACCTGCCGAAAAAAGAGATTGGCGTGGAGCTGAAGCACCGGACGTTTGAGCCGGAGCTGGTGGTGTCGCCGGGCAAAGAAAAAGTTGTGGCGCAACTGAAGAAGGCGGCTGCCAAGGCGGACGAGATTTTTCTGGCGCCTGACCCGGATCGCGAGGGCGAGGCGATTGCGTACCACCTGGCTCTGCAACTGGGGACTAACGCAAAAGAGAGAAAAAAGATTCGCCGCGTGACCTTCAACGAGATTACGAAGAAGGCGGTGCAGGAAGCGTTTAATCACGCACGGGATCTGGATCAGAACCTGGTGGACGCGCAGCAGACGCGGCGGGTTCTGGACCGGCTGGTGGGATACCAGATTTCGCCGCTGCTGTGGGATAAGGTGCGGCGGGGGCTTTCAGCAGGGCGCGTGCAGACGGTGGCGCTGCGGCTGATTGTGGAACGGGAGCGGGAGATTGGCGCGTTTGGACCCGTGGAGTACTGGACGCTTGATGCGCAGTTGCATCCGGAGAAACAGTCGAACAAAAGCTTCAAGGCGCGCTTTGTGGGGATTGACGGGGAGCCGTCGAGGGTTGCGAACGGGCAGGATAAGGATGGGAAGGCGCAGTTTATTTCGAGCGCGCTGCCTGATAAGAAGCAGATGGACGAGGTGATGGAAGCGCTGAAGAAGGCGCAGTGGTCTCTGGCCTCGGTTCAGGCAAGAGAGCAGCAGAGGAGGCCATTGCCGCCTTTCATTACCAGCCAGATGCAGAGGGATGCGGCCAATAAGCTGGGCTACAACGTGCGGCGCACGATGGGAGTGGCGCAGCGGCTTTATGAAGGCATCGATGTGGGCGCCGAAGGGACGGTGGGCCTGATCACGTATATGCGTACCGATTCTCCGCGCGTGGCTCCGGAGGCGATTGCAGGGGCGCGGGAGTGGGTGGGCAAGGAATTGGGTGCGAAGTATCTGCCCGAGACGCCGAATTTTTACAAAGGCAAGAAGGACGCGCAGGATGCGCACGAGGCGATCAGGCCGACGGATGCTTCGCGGACGCCGGAGTCGATTGCTCGCTATCTGACCGAGGAGCAGCTCAAGCTCTACCGTTTGATCTGGCAACGATTTGTGGCCTCGCAGATGGTGCCGGCTATCTATGACGTAACCACGGCGAAGATTGCCGCGGTGAGCGCGAAGACGGGCAAGACTTATGACTTCAGGGTGAGCGGGTCGGTGCAGCGGTTTGACGGGTTCCTGAAGGTCTACGAGGTAATGGAGGAAAAGAAGGAGGAGGACGACGAGGGAGCTAACAACAAGCTGCCCAATCTGGACAACGTGAAAGCGCTGGAGATGGAAGAGCTGTTTGAAGAGCAGCATTTTACCGATCCGCCTCCGCGCTATAACGAAGCTTCGCTGGTGAAGGAGCTGGAAGAGCGGGGGGTGGGACGGCCGTCGACTTATGCGTCGATCATCAATACGATTCAGGACCGCGAGTACGTGGTGAAGCACGGCGGGTCGCGAGGGCGGTTTTATCCCACCGAGATTGGGGTGGTGGTTTGCGAACTGCTGGTGGAGAACTTTCCTTACATTTTCGATACCGCTTACACGGCCAAGCTGGAAGAGGAACTGGACGATATTGAAGAGGGCAAGGAGAAGTGGACGGACCTGCTGAACGGCTTCTACGGCTACTTTGAGAAGGAATTGAAAGTTGCCGGCAAGAAGATGAGAAACATCAAGAGCATGGAGCAGGAGACGAATGAGAAGTGCGAGCTGTGCGGTGCGCCGCTGCTGTTGAAGTGGGGCAAGTTCGGCAGCTTCTTTGCGTGCTCGAAGTACAACAAGAAGGATCCGGCGAGCTGCACGTTTACCAAGGAAAATATTGCGGCCAAGCCGGACATGAATACGCCGGAAGCGCAGGAGGCGGGCGAGACCGAGGAGTACTGCGACAACTGCGGGCGAGTGATGGTGCTGCGGCGGGGAATCTTCGGGCCGTTTATGAGTTGCCCTGGGTATAACGAGGATCCGCCCTGCAAGACGTTCAGGAAGCTGAGTCAGAAGCAGCAGCAGAAACAGAACACGGCGGAGCCAACGGGCGAGGATTGCCCGGCTTGCGGCAAGCCGCTGGTGCTGCGGCAGGGAGCTTTCGGGGAGTTTGTTTCCTGCTCAGGGTATCCGAAGTGCAAGTACGTGAAGCAGAACCTGATTGAAGGGTTGAAGTGCCCCAAGTGCGGCACTGGGGACCTGGCGGAGCGCAAGGCCCGACGGGGCAACCTGTTCTGGGGGTGCACGAATTATCCGAAGTGCGACTTTACGTCGAACAGCAAGCTGGTGGCGGAGAAGTGCCCGGAGTGCGGGAGCCCGTACCTGGTGGAGAAGGTTCTGCGGTCGGGGATTTTTCTGGAATGCCCGAATAAGAAGAAGACGGCCGAGGAGATTGTGCCGAAGAGACGCGGGAAGAAGGCGGCTGAGCCGGAAAAGACTGCGGTGGAGTGCAGCTATTCAAAGCGCATTGGGGATGCGCCGGCGATGCCAACGGTCGAGACGCACGGACCGGTGGTGGAAACCAAGGCAAAGAAGAAGGGCGGCAAGAAAGCGTTGCAGCCGGCGTAAAAGCTGACAGTAAATAGATGGATATATCTCAACTTAGGCGTAAAAAGCGAGCGGCGACACGCACGGCCCCGACCCAGAGGGTTCCCCGGCACCTCGGCGGGGCACCCGGTGAAATACCGAGATATATTGCTCTTGCAGAATTACCTTCGCCATAGCATGATGGAAGCTGATTAGAGATACCCATTCCCCTGGAGGTTCCTCGTGAAACGGATTCTGGTTTTGCTTGCAGTAGTATTTGCTTTGACCACGATCGCGGCCAAGGCTGCCAATTCCACCACCATCAACGGATGGATCTCAGACTCCATGTGCGGCGCTCATCATGCCGGAAGTGGAGCTGCGTGCGTGAAGAAGTGCATCGAGGGCGGCCAAAAGCCGGTGTTTGTGGACGAGGCCAAAAAGGATGTGTGGACTATTGACAATCCGGATGCCGTGAAGGCCTTCTATGGCGATCACGTGACGGTGTCCGCGACCGCAAATGCCGCGACAAAGAGTATGCATATCGACTCGATCACGGCGGCGCATTAGGAGCGTTGCGGCGATTCGGCTGGTTCGGTGATTGCGAAGTAGTTACTTTGTTGCGCAACGTCCTCAATCCCAGGTTTCATCCGCCGCGGCGGACGAGACCCGGGACAACCGACAATCTGCCAGGTCGCAAGCGTTGGCTACTGGTCGTGAGCGAGGCTTAACCCGGAGTACCATAGCCCCGGTACAGGGTTCTCCGGCGTCTTGATGGTGCCGACGGTGATCATGCGAACGAATGCTTCAGCATATTGGCATCCGTACTCTCTGCCGCGAAACTTCTCGCACATTTCGTAATCTGCCCACAAGCTCTTCCCCTCCAGAGTGTTGGCCATGATCGCTTCACGGCTCAAATCGAAGACCGATTCGACGTCTACCCAGCGATTGGGCGCGAATTGCTGCGATGTCTGCTCGTCGCCGGGAAAGGTTTCGCAGAAATAAAACTCAAATTTCATTCCGCTTTGCAGCCACGCGTTGAAGGCGAGATTGCCCGCGGCACGGTGGTCGGGATGAAACTGCAAGGGCCACAGGCTAAAGACGACGTCCGGATTCTCGGCGGCTAAGGTCTTGTCAAACGCGATGTACGTCTCGGGATCGACCCGCATCTTCTGGTTGTGCTGATCCAGGACTTTCAACCGCGCGCCGAAGAGCTTGGTTCCCCTCATACCGTCTTGGGTCCGCAACGCCGCGAGTTTATCGAGGGGCATGTGATACGCGTTGGCTATGGCCTGCGAGTCTCCCGGCGTGAAAGAGAAACATAAGACATCATGGCCCTCACGCGCATAGCGTGCGAGGGTTCCGACACAGAAAACCCAATCATCGACGTGCGCGCCCACAAACACAACTTTCAGTTTGCGATTCTTCTCCGCGCCCGGCAAAGCGTCGACCGGTTTGCCTGCACCGGTTGAAGATCGCTGCCCGCCGATACGCAGAGCGTGGGCAAAGACTCCGCCTGCCACGCAGTTGAAAAATGTTCTTCTGGTGATCATTCATTCCTCCGTGCTGAACGCCGGAACGTAAATACTGTTCCGAGTCACATGATAACTGAGATCTTTTATTAAGGGCAGATTGTGTCTAGACGAAGCAAGGGCGTCCACCGTTGCGGACGCCCTTGCTTATTGCATAGTGCGAAGAGTTACTTGTTGCTGTGGCCGCCTGAGCCCTTCTCTTCGAGAGCGGCTTGCGCGGCTGCCAGCCTTGCCGTGAGCAGACGGAAGGGCGAGCAGGAGACGTAGTTGAGGCCGATCCTGTGGCAGAACTTGACGGACTCGGGATCGCCGCCGTGCTCGCCGCAGATGCCCACCTTGAGGGTTGGGCGGGTTTTGCGGCCATTGGTTGTAGCCATCTGGACCAGTTGGCCTACGCCGGCCTGGTCGAGGGTGGCAAATGGATCCTGCTTGAAGATGCCGTACTTGAGATAGGCGGGCAGGAAGTTGTTGATGTCGTCGCGGCTGATGCCGAAGGTGGTCTGGGTGAGGTCGTTGGTGCCGAAGCTGAAGAACTCGGCTTCCTCGGCGATCTGGCCGGCGGTGAGGGCCGCGCGGGGTAATTCGATCATGCAGCCAACCATGTAGTCGACCTTGACGCCCTTTTCCTTGAAGATCTCATCGGCCACGCGGCGGACGATGGCGGACTGGTTGCGCATCTCCTCAATGGAGCCGATGAGCGGGATCATGATCTCGGGATGCGGATCGCCGCCCTTGCTCTTGACCACGACTGCGGCCTCGAGAATGGCGCGAACCTGCATCTCAGTGATCTCGGGGAAGGCGATGCCGAGGCGGCATCCGCGCAGTCCGAGCATGGGGTTCTGTTCGTGCAGTTCCTCAACCCGCGCCAGCAGCGGACGAAGTTCCTTGAGCTTTGGCGAGCGGGGCTTGGTGTCCTGGAGATGCTGGATTTCGACCAGCAGGTCCTCGCGCTTGGGCAGGAACTCATGCAACGGCGGGTCGATGGTGCGGATCGTCACCGGCAGCGACTCCATGGACTTGAACAGCCCGATAAAGTCAGCGCGCTGCATAGGCAACAATTTTTTGAGTGCCGCGCGGCGGTCCTTCTCATTGTTGGCAAGAATCATGGCGCGCATATGCTCAATGCGGTCCTCGGCAAAGAACATGTGCTCGGTGCGGCAGAGGCCTATGCCTTCAGCGCCGAAGAGACGAGCGTTCTTGGCGTCGCGAGGAATATCGGCGTTGGCGCGAATGCGGAGGCGGCGGACGGGGTCGACCCAGCTCATGAACTTGACCAGATCGGGATCGTCGGGTTGGGCATCGAGGGTCTTGAGCTTGCCATCAATGACGCGGCCGGTTGTGCCGTCGAGCGAGAGCCAGTCGCCCTGCTTGAAGACCTTGCCTTTGACGCGAAGTTCCTTTTTGGCTTCGTCGACCTTGAGGTCGCCGGCGCCGGCCACGCAGCACTTGCCCATGCCGCGGGTGACGACAGCAGCGTGGGAGGTCATGCCTCCGCGCGAGGTGAGGATGCCGGCGGCGACTTCCATGCCGGCGATATCTTCAGGGGTGGTTTCGCCGCGGACCAGGATAATGACTGGATAGCTTCCGTCGGCATGGCGCTTGACGGCCTCTTCGGCGGTGAAAACAATTTGTCCAACAGCGGCGCCGGGCGATGCGGGCAGGCCGGTGGCGAGGACTTCAATCTTCTCGCCTTTTTCGATCAGGCGGGGAACCAGGAAGTCGTAGAGCTGGTTGGGCTCGACGCGGAAGATGGCTTCGTCCTGGGTGATGAGGCCTTCCTTGACCATATCAATGGCGATGCGGACGGCTGCCAGGCCGGTGCGCTTGGCGTTGCGGGTCTGCAGCATATAGAGCTTGCGATCCTGGATGGTGAACTCGAAATCCTGTATATCGCGATAGTGCTTTTCAAGCTTGCTGGTGATGGAGCGCAACTGCTCGTAGACCGTGGGCATGGCGCGCTCAAGCTCGCTGATGGGCAGCGGCGTGCGGACGCCGGAGACGACGTCTTCGCCCTGGGCGTTCATGAGGTACTCGCCGAAGAACTTGTGCTCGCCGGTGGCTGGATTGCGGGTGAAGCCGACGCCGGTGCCGGAGTTTTCACCCAGGTTGCCGTAAACCATGGCCTGCACGTTGACCGCTGTGCCCAGCCAGTCGTCGATGTTGTTGATGCGGCGATAGGTCTTGGCGCGCTCGTTCTGCCAACTGCGGAATACGGCATCGCGTGCCTGGGTGAGTTGATCGAGCGGACCCTGAGGAAATGCTTTGCCGGTCTCCTTGAGGACCAGCTTTTTGTACTCTTCGATGATCTTCTTGAGGGCATCGGGCGTGAGCTCGTAGTCGAACTTTACCTTCTTTGCGGTTTTGACGCCGTCGAAGATGTGTTCGAACTTCTTTTTGGGAATATCGAGAACGACGTCGCCGAACATCTGGATGAGGCGGCGATAGGAATCATAGGCAAAACGGGGATTATTGGTGAGTTTGGCCAGGGTTTCGACGGCTTGATCGTTGAGGCCGAGGTTGAGGATGGTATCCATCATGCCGGGCATGGAAAACTTGGCGCCGGAACGGACGGAGACGAGGAGAGGATTGTCTCCCGCGCCCAGCTTCTGGCCCTGCAGCTTTTCCAACTTCTCGAGGGCGGCGTGCATCTCGGCGTTGATCTGGGGGCTGACGGCGCCGCGCATGTACTCGCGACAGGCCTCGGTCTGAATGGTGAAGCCGGGAGGGACGGGCAGGCCCGCATTGGTCATCTCGGCCAGGCCCGCACCCTTGCCGCCCAGTGTATCTTTCATTTTGCCGTTTCCGTCGGCCTTGCCACCACCGAAGAAATAACAATACTTAATTGGGGTTGAGCTCGAGGCCGCCTCGGCGACCGGTAGTTCCATCACGCCCTGCGTCATGGGGTAAAGCCTCCGTGTATTAGGATTCCGTGACGATTATCTATGAGAGAGTGGCGAAACAGAGGCTCAGCGCTTTAACGGGAAGAACAGTCAATAAGCTACGAGCGTGCGAGTCAACCAGACATCCAACAGTGCGTCGCGGGATTGGTTAGTCGTATTACGAATATCGTCTTCAGTATACAGTTGCCTGTGTTGAAGGTCACATGCGATGGACGTGGGGTTTGGGACTTGTATCATTACGGGATGAAATTTTCGTAATTTGAGATGGGAAGAGCGAAAGGGCGGAATTATTGTGCTTTGGGATGGAGATAGGAAGGTTTCGGGATGAGACGTGGGACTATATTATGAACTAATTACCGCATAATGAGATATTGAAATGCGATCCAGGCCTGCGAGCGCGTGAGTTTTCTCGATGCGCGTCCGGAGCCCGGCCGCTTTGCCTCGTGCGGAGGAGGCAAAGCGGGCAAGGCGGTTTTGGAGTGGGTGAAGAAGCTAGTTGCTTACCGTTAGGACGAAGGTGGCTGTGTGCGTGTCTGTCGATACAGCTGTGGCTGCTACGGTGACAGTGTATATGGCGCTTTGAGAATTCGACACGGTGGGAGAAGACCCGCAGCCGTTGAGCAGGCTCAGGCCGGTTATGCTGGCCGCCAGCAGGAGAAGCAACTGTAAACGCCGCCGCTTTCTGAAGCCGAAGAAGCAGAGCGCAACCGCCAGCGCTGCGCCTGGTAAGAGCGGGCTGGATTTTTGGCGGAGAGATGCGGATGCCGCGGTTGTTGCGACGGTGAGGGTGGAAGAGACCGCTGAGCCGGAGGGCGTTACCGAAGTGGGCAATAAGCTGCATGTGGGGCCCGCGGGCACCACGGCGCAAGTGAGCGCAACCGTGGAAGCGAAACCGTTCTGCGGAGTGACTGTGATGGTGGCCGATCCGCTCTGGCCGGCCGTTACGGTTTGTAATGATGGACTGGCGGCGACGGTGAAGTCCATCACTACCTGGTTGATTGCAGTCGAGGTGCTTCCGGCAAAGTAAGAATCGCCGCCGTAAGCTGCCGTGATGGAGTCAGTGCCCGCGGTGAGCGCTGTTGTGGTAAGGGTGGCTACGCCGCTGTTTAACTGGCCCATTCCCAGCGACGTTGAACCGCTCATGAACGTAACGCTTTCTCCATTGGCGGGTGTTCCGCCGTTGGAAGAGACGTATGCGGTGAGGGTTACAGGCTCGCTATAGATGGAGGGATTGGGCGTGGGCACGGGGGTGAGCACAGTCGTGGTTGCCTCAGCCGGTGCGGTGCCTACAAAACCGTGGAGCACGGAGTTTGTGTCAACGTATGTACCGGCGATGGTTCCAGTTGCGTTGATGCTGAAGGCTCCGGTTCCCGTTAGCGCGGCTGTGCCCGCGCCGGAATCGTTGAAGGTGGTGAAGTCGCCATTGGCGGAGCGCAGATAGCCGTGAGCCACGCCATCGGTATCGACGTAGGCGCCGACGATTTGACCGGCGTCGTTGATGCTCAGAGCTCCAGAGCCGCAAATGAGAGCGCCCAAGCCGGAGGCTGGGCACGCCCCGGTGTCAGTACCGGGAGGATCGAAGGTGGTGATGGTTCCGGTGGACGAGCGCAGAAAGCTGTGGCGCGCACCGTTTTTGTCGGTGTATGTTCCGGCGATGTCTCCTGCTGAATCGATGCTAGTGGGGAGGGTTCCTACATGCCCAATACTTTGGCAGGGCGAAGCCGTTGTAGGTATGTTGGGAGGATCGAAAGTAGTGGTGGTTGTTCCATCGGCGCTGAGTACAAAACCGTGAGGTACGCAGCTATTGCCGACGGAGTAAACTCCCGTAATCATTCCCGTCGCGTTGATAGCAAGGGGGGGTGCCTCCATATCCGTTATTGGAGAGGGCGGTGATCGTGCCATTCGACAAGCGCACATAACCGCCCCCGCGAAATTGATCCTCCCCGATGACAGTCCCCCCCGAGTTGATGCCGAAGATCTCGGTTCCTTCTCCCTGCCAGCCCCCAGTCGCAAAAGCGAACGTGGAGATCGTTCCATCCACCGCGCGCACAAAACCGTAATTCTGATCCACGGCAGTGTAATAGCCAGCGATTTCCCCCGCTGTGTTGATGACTGTGGCGAATGTGCCCATATTCTTGCCCGTAATAGCGCCGGTGACGTCGATGACGGTCAAGGTGCCGGCGGCTGAGTACAACAAGCCGTGGCTGGTGCCGGCTGCGTCAATGTAGGTTCCCGCGACATCTCCGGCTGTGTCGATGCCGACGACGGCGGTTCCCTGAAGCGAGCCTGTGCCTGCGGCCGGTGCGGTGATGTTTGTGAATGTTCCTGTACCCTGCGATTGGGCGGGCAGGGCAAAGACAAGCAGGCAACTCAGCAGAGTGCCGGATAAGAAACGATGATTGCTCATATAAGTTCCCTCCATTGGAACTGTGTAGACGCCCGAGTGACAGGAAATAACGCGACCCACACGCATCACCCGCGCGAACTGCTTGTTAAGGGGGAACTACAAATCAGAATACATTAATACTGTAGAGAGTGCTATCTACTGTAAAGATTGAGTAATCTATTTGGCAGTGTCGTCATTTGGCTTAAATTGGCATCGCGTTAATTGCGGAATGAGGGTGAGTTGGTGATTGCAAAGCAGAACACATCTTTTCCTTGCCCGTTCATTAGGTAGCCAGGATGAGGTAATGGGGGTGCTATTGGGAGGGATGGGCGAGAGTTATGGGGACGGAGGCGAGAAGGCGGAATCTTGCTTGAGCAGGAAAGTTGTGCGGGAGTTTGCGCTAGAGGCGGGGTTTAGCGAGGCGGGTTTGGTGGCGCTGCCTTATGAGGACGGTGGGCGGGATGGGGAGCGGTTTGAGGATTGGGTGCGGACGGGACGCGCGGGGACGATGGGGTACCTGAAGCGGACGGGCGAGGATGGACGGCTGCTGCGGGCGCGGGTGGGGAATGCGTTCCCGTGGGCGCGGTCGGCGGTGGTTTGCTTTGCGAACTATGAGAGTGCGCAGCCGCGGTCAACTGATGCGGCTGCGGAAGGTTTGGGATGGATTGCGCGGTATGCGTGGTCGAGCCGTGCGGATGCGAACGGGGTGCGGCGGCCCAGCGATTATCACAAGGTGCTGAGGAAACGGTTGAGGGCGCTGGAAGAGAACATTCGAGAGATGCGGATGCGCGAGGGGTGGGGCGAGTTTGAGGCGCGGGGGTTTGTGGATACCGGGCCGGTGGTGGAGCGGGCGCTGGCTATGGCGGCGGGGGTGGGCTGGACGGGGAAGAATACCTGCCTGATTCATCCGCGGCTGGGGTCGTTTGGTTTTTTGGCGGTTCTTCTTACTTCGCTGGAGGTGAGCGAGTCAGCGAGTCAGCAAGTCAGCGGGTCAGCAAGTCAGCAAGTCAGCGGGTCAGCGAGTCAGCAAGCCGGTCGTGCGGCAACGTCAGCAGTCCGACTAGCCACTGAGGGAAGTTCATTCGAGATCCCTGATCGTTGCGGCACCTGCAGGCGGTGCCTGGAGGCTTGCCCGACGGGGGCGTTGACGGCGCCTTACCAGATGGATGCGGCGAGGTGCATCGCGTATTTGACCATTGAGCACCGGGGGGCGATTGCGCCGGAGTTGATGGAGGGGATGGGACGGCAGGTCTTCGGGTGCGATATTTGCCAGGACGTTTGCCCTTGGAATTCTCCTCGGCGGTTGGTGGTGAGCGCTGATCCGGAACTGGAGGCGCGAGGGGAGTTGGTGAATCCGGCGCTGGAATGGCTGGCGGGGATGGATGAGGCGGAGTTTGAGCGTTGGTTCAATGGATCGCCGGTGCGGAGGGCGGGGTTTGATGGGCTGCGGCGAAATTTGGCGGTTGCGATGGGGAATAGCGGGATGGGGCGGTTTGTTGCTCGACTGGAGGAATGGGTTGAAGATGCGGATGAGGGGGTGCGGACGGCGGCGGTGTGGGCGCTGGGGAAGTTGAGGGGGAAGTGGTGAATGCTGATTGAGATTCGTGGTATCCCACCCTTTTCGCAAAGAACGCGAAAAGGATGGGGCACGGAGCTTGGATGGGGCCGGGGCTTGAATAGTGCACGGGAACTCGATGGGGTGCGGTGACCTGTCTCAGTTCTGACCTTCAATCTAATTTATGTTTCTTGCCGGATTCTGCGGCTCATCACCCTCAGCGGCTATCCTTGAAGATGAGATCAATTGGATCGATGTGCATTGCGGATGCGGTGGACGCGTCCTGACGAGCGTTTGTTCTTGAAACGCTTTTGTCTCCGGAAAGAGAGTACGACGTGAGCGATGAGTCAAAATCTGATGGGCGGAACGAGACGGTGGGCGAGGTTCCCAAGACCGCCGATGCGCTGGTGCCGGTTACCAGATCGAAGTGGTATAGCTGGCGCAAGGACGGTACGGCACTGGTGAATTACCTGCTGGATAGCGAGGTGCATACTTACGCATTCAGCGTGGCGGCCAATGCGATTATTTCGTTCATTCCATTTATTGTGCTGCTCTACGCGATTTCCCGGTCGGTCTTCCATTCGACGATGATGGAGGGCGTGATTGGAGACATGGTGCGCTACTTTATGCCCTCGAACCAGGATTTTGTGGCGGCGAACCTGGATAGAGTGGCTATCGCAGCCTCGCGGCATGGCGTGCAGGTGTTTTCGCTGGTGATGATTCTGGTGGCCTGCACGGGGATCTTTCTGCCGCTGGAGGTGGCGTTGAACCAGGCCTGGGGCGTGGCCAAGAGCCGGAATTACCTGTTCAACCAGGCGGTGGCATTTGGGCTGGCGCTGCTGATGCTGGGGCTTGGCATGGTCAGCATTCTGCTGAATGCGGGCTTGCGCGATTTGCTGACCTTAGTTTTCGTTCACAAAACGAATATCAGGTTCATCGATATAGCTCTTAACTTTACTTATCAGGGCGCCAGCTTTCTTTTGCTGGCCGCAACCACGGGCGTGGCTTCGATTCTGTTCTTCTTTTCGATTTACTGGCTGCTGCCCAATCGCAAGGTTCCGTGGCAGCCTGTTCTGCGCGTTTCAATCTATACCGGAATTATCTGGCTGGCGGCGAAGTATGTATTTATGGCTGTGCTTCCGCACATGGATCTGAAATCGCTCTATGGGCCGTTTTATGTTTCGGTGGGGCTGCTGTTCTGGGCTTATGTTTCGGGATTGATTTTGTTTGCCGGAGCGCAGTTCAGCGTGGCGCGGTGGGGACAGAAACGAGGATAGGCGAGCAGGGACGAAGGTTTCCTGCGAATACGTTTGAAAGGACTAGTTATTCACCATGCGGATCAGAGTTATGAGGGTATTGGTACTGGCAGTTATGGCGGCGATGTTGACGGCGGGAATGGTTCACGGGCAGAACACGGTTGCGCCAGCGGGGCATATTTTGCGCGCCAATGGCGATCATTTCGAGATGGATGGAAAGCCGTTTCAGATTATTTCAGGGGAAATTCACTATGAGCGTGTGCCGCGGGCCTACTGGCGCGACCGGTTGCGCAAGGCGCGAGCCATGGGGCTGAATACTGTGGCGGCATATGTGTTCTGGAATTTTCATGAGATTGGACCGGGGACATACGACTTTTCAGGGCAGAAAGATGTGGCCGAGTTCATCCGCGAAGCGCAGCAGGAGGGGTTGTGGGTGATTTTGCGGCCGGGGCCGTATTCGTGCGCGGAATGGGAGTTCGGCGGGCTTCCATCTTGGCTGCTGACAGATCCGAAGATGGTGGTTCGCAGCTCAAATCCGGCATTTATGGCTGCGGCATCGAGCTGGATGAAGCGGCTGGGGCAGGAACTGGCTCCGCTGCAGAGTGCTTACGGTGGGCCGATTATTGCCGTGCAGGTGGAAAATGAGTACGCCACCTTCGGAACCGACAGCGCGTATATGCACGGAGTGAAGCAGATGCTGCTGGATTCGGGTTTTGATAAGGCGATGCTTTACACCACGGATGGGGCTCCGCACGTAGGTAATTCGTTGCTTCCGGAATTACCCGCCGCGATTAACTTTGGGCCTTCTACAAAGGCGGCGGAGGCGTTTGGCAATTTCGCCAAGCTTCGGCCCAACAGTCCGAAGTTGAATGGGGAATATTGGGTTGGCTGGTTCGATACATGGGGAGAAAAACATCATACCCAGGATGCAGCTACTGCCGCCGCTGCCGCCGCGGACCTGAAATGGATGATCGAACAGGGCTACTCCGTCAACTTGTATATGTTCCATGGGGGAACAAGCTTTGGCTGGATGAACGGCGCCGATATGGACGAGGGCAAGTATAAGCCGGACGTGACCAGCTACGACGACGGCGCTCCGGTGGGCGAGAGCGGGGAATTAACGCCGAAGTTTTATCTCTTCCGCGACGCGATTCGCGAGGCTACCGGCAAGACGCCGCCTGAACCGCCTGCGCCGATTCCAGCCAGGGCTTATGCGCCGGTGAGGCTGAAGGAAGCGGCTTCGCTATGGGATACGCTGCCCAAGCCTATCCAGTCGGACAAGATACTTTCAATGGAAGACGTTAATCAGAGTTATGGCTATATTCTTTATCGCACAACGATCGGGCACGCACAGAGCGCGGAGCTGCGCATCGATGAGCTGCATAGTTATGCGCAGGTCTATCTGGATGGCGAGCTGGTTGGGACGCTGGACCGGCGGCTGAATCAATCGACGCTGCCGATTCATACGACGCACGACAATACGCGCCTGGATATCCTGGTGGAGAACACCGGGCGGGTGAACTACGGCCGCGAACTCAACGGCGAGCGCGCGGGAATTACGCATCGGGTTACGCTGGGGGATGCGACGCTGACAGGATGGCAGATCTATCCGTTGCCCATGGAGGACGCCGGCGCCGGCGAATATGACTCTGACATCTGCACCGGCGCATGCTTTTATCGCGGGGAGTTTTATGCGACTCAACCCGAGGACACTTTTGTGGATATGAGGCAATTTGGCAAAGGGGTGGTGTGGATCAATGGGCGGCTTATAGGGCGCTTCTGGAATATCGGGCCGCAGAGGACTCTCTATGTGCCATCGACGATCATCGCTCCGCGACGGAATGAGATTGTGATCTTCGATTTGAATGGACAGCCGGGGCGGACTGTGCGTTTTTTGGATAAGGCGATATTGGACGATAACAAGTAGGGTGGAAAAATAAAGCGGCAAGTTAGCACCCGCTGCGCGGGGATAGCAGGTTGGCGAGTTAGCGGGTTATACGGGTAAGTTGCGGCAACGGTACCTACTGAAAAATATAAGTGAGTTGGCTGGATTGCTTCCCAGGTCTCAGAATCGAGACCTGGGGCACCCGGCTTTTTTGCTGAACTTCAGGTTGAAAACTAGGGTAGATTGAAGGCTTTTACGACGATGGCGTTGGGGGTGCGGCCGGTGGGGATCAGAGTGAAGAGAGAGCGAGTGTCGGTGCGGACTATGGCTACGTCTGCGGAACGGGCATCGACAACAAAGAGCAGGAGGCCGTTACTGGAGAGAGCGAGGGCGGATGGGCCGTCGCCTACGTGGATGGAACCGATGCGCTTGCCGTCATCGATGGAGTAGATGGTGACGTACTGGGAGCGGAGGTTGGCGACGTAGAGAAGGGCATTGTCAGCGGTGACCAGGCCGCGGATGGGATTTTCTCCGATCATGTAGGCGCCGCCGACGTCGTTGGTGCTGGTGACGACCTCAGAGATGGAGTCGGAGAGAGAGTTGATGGCGAAGAGCTCGCCTCCGTCGGGCTTGAGTGCCAGCTGGACAGGGGCGCGGCCTACGTCTATGAGGGCTTCAAGGCGGTCGGGCTGGTTGGGATTGACTTTGGAGTGGGCGAGAGCAATGGCCATTACCTGATGGCCGGCGGCGCAGGCTATGAAGGTTTTGGATGAGTCGGGGAGGATGACGGCGTCGGATGCGCCGGGGCAGCCGGAGAAGACGGCGCGGAGATTGTGAGAAGCGGGGTCGATGATGCTGACGCTATTGCCGCGGCGGTTGGCGACTACCAGGGATTTCGCGTCGGGGGAGATGCGGGCGGAGACGGGCTCTTCGCCGGCGGGGATGACGGCGATCTCGCGGCGGGCCTTGAGGTCGAGGACTGAGATGGAGTTAGAGGCTGAGTTGGCCACGTATGCGAGAGAGCCGGCTGGGTCGAGCTCGATGGAGACGGGCTGGCGGCGGACGGGGATAGTGGCGGCGATAGTGTTGCTTTCAGCGTTGATGACGGAGACTGAACCCTGGCTGGCCGCCGCGCCTGAGTTGACTACGTAAACCTCGTTGCGGGTGGGGCTCGAGGCGACGGCGACGGGATTCTGGCCTACTGGGAGTTCGCGGTCGAGGCGCATGTTGACCGCGTCGATGATGGTGACGGTGCCGCTTTGGCCGTTGGTTACGTACGCGTATTCGCGATAGTTGGGAGGGTATTGAGGGAAGTCGTGATGGCGGCAGGCGGTGAGGGCTAGCAAGGTGAGCGCTAAAAGACGGGCTGGCTGGACGTGCATCTGGTTCATGGCTTAGACCGCGGCGACGGCGTGGATGCCACGGGGGAGATGACGGTCAACCACGGGGGCGATCTGTTCGAGTTCGTTCATCATGGCGGCGAACTGGGCGGGGTAGATGGATTGGGGGCCGTCAGAGAGGGCTTTCTCAGGCTGGTGGTGGACTTCGACAAGGATGCCGTCAGCGCCGGCGGCGACGGCGGCGCGGGCCATGGGCAGAACGCTGTCGCGGCGGCCGGTTCCGTGGCTGGGGTCGACCAGGATGGGCAGGTGGCTGACGCGCTGGATAGCGGGGATGATGCTGAGGTCGAGGGTGTTGCGGGCGTGATCGGCGAAGGTGCGCACGCCGCGTTCGCAGAGGATGACCTCATAGTTGCCTTCGCTCATCACGTATTCGGCGGACATGAGGAACTCTTCGAGAGTGGCGGAGAGACCGCGCTTGAGCAGGACTGGTTTGCGCAGACGGCCGGCTTGCTTGAGCAGGGAGTAGTTCTGCATGTTGCGGGCGCCGATCTGGATGACGTCAGCCCATTCGGCGACCAGGGCGAGAGATTCGGTATCGATGGCTTCCGTGATGATGCGCAGGCCGTAGCGTTCGCGGATGCGAGCCATGATGCGGAGGGCATCGAGGCCGAGACCTTGAAAGGCGTAAGGCGAGGTGCGGGGCTTGTAAGCGCCGCCGCGGAAGAACTGCGCGCCTGCGGCTGCGACTTGCTCAGCGATGGCGAAGGCCTGGTCTTGAGTTTCAATGGAGCAAGGACCGGCGACGATGGCCAGATCGCGGCCGCCGATGGAGGCGTCGGTTCCGGCAAAACGGATGATGGTGTCTTCTTCTTTTACGTCGCGGCTGGCCAGTTTGTAGGCTTTTGAGACGCGGATGACCTCGGCGACGCCGGAGAGGGATTCGAGGTTGCCGCGATCGACTTCACCCTGGTTGCCGGTGATGCCGATGGCGGTGCGCTGGGCTCCGGGAAGAGGATGAGCACGGAAACCCAACTGCTCGATATGGTCGCAGACCGCCTGAATTTCTTCCGGCGTGGCGTGCGATTTCATGACAACTAACATGAATGGCCCTCGAACCACCAGTCTAATCGGTGGGAGGGCGAAGGGCAATTGTTGCAGACGGCGGTGTTCGATGCGACGCAGGGGCCGCAGCGATTATTTCCGGGTGGCGTCGGAGACCGTCTTGGCTGCAACGATTGCGGGAGCAAAGATGATCCCGAGAAAGGCCAGAAAGATTAGAAAGTCATGCATGGTTTCACTCCTTGAGCGGCGTGTGTTGTGCCCGCTCTAAAAGTGATCATCGGCGGTGGAGGGAAAAATATAAATAGCACTTTGCAGTTGTTTGCGGGCAGCGCGTGCTATGGGCTTAGCACGTAAGTGGTATTCGCTGATTTAGTTCGAATGCATTTGTTTACGTTCCCTCAGGGGCTAAAGCCCACATTATTTTGATGCATTTACGGCACGGCTAAAGCCGTGCCCTTTCAAAGCAACGACTATTCAAGGGCTTCTTAACGCGGGCTGCGCCGGGAGTGGGCGGCTTCGCGCTTTTGCGCGCGCCACTTGAGGGCTAGCCAGGCCAGGTAGCCTAGTTGGATGGTCCAGGTGATTACGTAAGCGGCTACGGTGAACTGGTGGTCGAGAATCGCGCTTGGGTCCATTTTTTCCTTTTCTCCCGGTCTCGGAATCGATTTATGCGTTCAAGGCGTCTTGCGCTTCCTGGGCGGCGAATTTCTGGTGCTGGCGTTCGACGTGGTAGCGGAGGGCGAGGATGAGAATGCCCCAGGCTAGCCAGGCGAGGACGTTCCAACCGAAAGCGTGGAGCATGGCGGGGTCCTTGATGCCGGAGTCGGGTCCGCCGCCGAATACCGGAGCGGGGTGCTGGGTGCGCCACCAGCGGTTGGACATATAGACGATGGGGACGTCGAGGGCGCCGAAGATGCCGAGGACGGCGGCCAGGGTCTGCATCTGCGGGCCGGCGGCGAAACGGCGGAGGAGCAGATAGCTGACGTAGATGAGCCAGAGGACGAGAGTGGTGGTGAGGCGCGCGTCCCAGGTCCACCAGATGCCCCAGGCGCGGCGGCCCCAGAGCGGACCGGTGATGAGGACGACGGTGCAGAAGACTACGCCGACTTCTGCGCCGGCGAGGGCCCAGGCGTCAGAGGCTTGCGCCCAATCGGGATGGCTGCGGCGGAAGGCGAGGAAACCGATGCAACCGGCGAGGGAGATGGCGAAGAAGAGGAAGGCGACCATGGCCGAGGGGACGTGATAGTAGAAGATGCGCTGGACCTCGTGCATGGTCTGCTCTTCAGGGGCGACGTAGATGGCCTGATAGAAGCCCCAGACCATTAGGGCTACGGTGACGGCGGCGTAAAGGCCGATGGCTGCTTTCTTCATGGCATGTTTTAGTGTACTAAAACAGTTGCCAGTGGTCAGGGATCAGGGGACAGTGGTCAGTGGTCAGTGGACAGTGGTCAGTTGTCAGTAGAGCCCCGTGTGGGATGGGGTCGACGGGGAGGTGGACGTATCCCCCACCACCCCCACCCGGTATCTTGCGGGAAACGCCCTGTTTTCAGCAGGATAGGGCGAGGGCAACGCTCTAACTGTGCTATTTTAAAGGAGTTATTGCCAGATACTAGAGAGCAAAGGGGTTAGGGGCGTTGGCCGGAGCTTGCAGCTGTTAGCTTTCAGCTTTTAGCTCCTGCGGCGCGCACATTCGGTTCGGCTGCATGGGTTCGGAAGGATGCTATGGAATGATTGTGCGCCAAGGGAGGGTAATTATCTGCAAAACGGGCGCGCATTTTGACGGGGAGTTATTGCTGAGGACAAGGCCCGGGCCTGAAGGCCCCATTGATACGATGGGTTCGATTTCAGGAGCCTGAAGGCTCCTGCTCCCTCCGTAAGAATCCCAGGTCCCGGAATCGGGATCTCCACCCCACGGACGAAGACCTGTCCGTGGGAACCTCGGACCTGGCGCCCAGCACGGACGACAGGGGCGCCCGGCAGGGATGATGCCGCAACCTCAGATGTGGAGAGATTGAGCGAGCAGCGCCGATTACCGGGCATTCCCTTGCGGAGCAGCGTCGATTACTGGGCCTTCTCATGCGCATCCGCGGAGTTGCAACACGGCTTGCGCCTCATCATCCAGGCGATGGCCGCTCCAGCGCCAATGCCTGCCGCGAGTGTGGCCGCAACTGTCTTTATCGGATGCTGCTGCACTTGCTTTCTTGTGTCTTGAAGAAGCTCTGTGGCAGCATGGCTGCCTTGTTTTGTGACACGCCGCACCGCTCCGCCGCCATCCTCAAGTGCATCCGCAACGGCGGTGGCCGCTCGCGAAGCCTTGCAAGCTGCTTCGTCAATCTCTACGCCAACTTTTTCCAACACTGATGGTGTCATGATCTTTTGACCTCTCTCGTCTCCGAGTTCGATGTTGTTTCGTTTATGCTCCAATGGCCTTTTCAACCTTGCCGACGGCGTTTTGCACTTTTCCGGTATTTTTTTCGACGCTGCCTTCAGTCTCGAGGTTGGGGTCGTCGGCAATTTTGCCGGCCGTCTGCTTGATTGCGCCTTTGACTTCGTGAAGCTTGCCTTGTGTCTTATCTTGTGTGCTCGGTTTCATGGTGATTCTCTCCTGTAAACGGTGGTTGTTTTCGATTCGTTGAAGTCCGTGGACAGTTCGCCGCACCTTGACTGTCTGCGAGCAGGTAAAAACCCTTTTGGGGAAGGTTTTCTTGCCCGATGCAGAGCCTTATATCGACCAGTATCTAATGATCGGATTGCCGATGGCTGGTCGTAATTGACCACCGCGTAATGCACAGGGGCGGCCTGACCCAGGCCGAGCCTGGGGAGCGTCTGTCTGAAACGCACCAGCTATGGCATAGAAGCGCGGCTGACCTGATTGATAGGCGGATACCGGTGACCGATGCGATGTCTCAATCACCAGTTCATGAGAAGGTTCTGGCAGCGAGGATCTTCCATCCGAACCGCCGCGCGATTGCAGCGAGGGTCTTCCATCTCAAGCGCCACGCGATAGTACAGGCTCTTGCAGCGAGGATCTTCCACCTCAATCACCACGCCACTGAGAAGGTTGGTGCAGCGAGGGTCTTCTGCTTCAATTGCTGCGATCCTGCATCGAGGGTCTTCCATCTCAATCACCCCGTCCTTGGGCAGTCTCTTGTACCCAAACGATTCCACAGCGAACTGAGATAAGCATGAGGCGGTCAGCGGGACGCGGACTGATCAAACTTGCACACTTCGTTTTGGATGAAATTTGAATCCGGAGACCCCAGGCTCTCACAGAATATTTCGATCGCTCTGCGCGGTTCGTAAACGCAGGCCAGGGTCGTCCTCCCCCCCCGGAGTTGTCCGGCAGGAGACGTACGGCAACCAGGATAGGTCGATGCGGTGAAGATTCAAGCCCGGCCTTTGAGGCATTTGGTGGACTGGACGAATCTATAGGTCTCTAAGAATCTGTGCAGAAACCAAGAAGATGTATCGAAACCTGGACAAGAGAGCATCCCTCAGGGGCTAAAGCCCGACTCATTTTCGGCTCTTTACGGCACGGCTGAAGCCGTGCCCTTTCAAAACAGCTCTGAAGACAGCAGTTCTTGGACAGGTTCTAAGGAGTACGTTCGGGCATTTGATCGAGCAGGATCGCATTCAACAGCGACTTGTGAACCTTGATGCGCCCGTTGTACTCGATAAATCCGAGCTTACGAAAGCGGTTCATAAAGTAGCTGACGCGGGAACGGGTGGTGCCGACCATCTCCGCCAGGGTCTCTTGCGAGATTTTGGGAATGTACTGCTCCGGTTCGCCGGGCTTGCCGAACTCTGCCATCAGCAGGAGTATCCGCGCCAGGCGCTTTTCGCTGGAGTTGAAGAGCTGATCGACCAGGTCGGCCTGGATGCGCATACTGTGTTCGAGCAGAAACTTCAAAAAGAGGTCGGAGAGACTATGCTCCACATGCATCACGTGGATCATCTCATCGCGGCTGATTTTGAGCGCGGTGCAGTCGGTAATGGCGGTAGCCGTGGACAAACGCAGTCCCGCCACGGCAGCGAGCGCCCCTTCTCCCACAAATTGACCCGAGGAGACCAGCGTGATGGTAGCTTCCTTCCCGGCTGTGGAAACGACTGTGACTATTGCGCGGCCGGTCTGGAGATAAAAAACGGAGTCAGCGGGATCTCCCTGCGAAAAGAAAGCCTCCCTGGGCTCCAATTGGACGATTCTTCGCCCCAGGCCGGCGCTCGCCAGGAAGGCGACGACATCGAATTCCGGCTTTTCAAGTTCAACCATGGATGGGACCTCCTTCCGGTTGCGGCCTTTGCGGGAAGACCGCTGGAGGGGTACGCGGCGGGATTGCTTTCCGGTTAACAACGCAGGTGCGCGATGAGCAAGGAATCATCCGCAGCAGGCAGAGCCTTGGAATGCTGGATATTCCTGTTTCGCCTAATACTACAGTTGAACTTGCTCCTTGTTGCAGAAAGGGACAACGGCCCGGGCCTATAGGCCGCGTTATTTTGCTCTCTTTCAGGGGGTTGAAACCCCCTGCTCCCTCCGGAATTCCCGATCTACAACTGTAGTACTAAACATCCCTGACGGCCGGTTCTACTGCACACCTGAACAGAGACGCTTGCAGATACGATACCCCCGGCGGAGCGATCTGTCTAATTATGCTCACCTTCCGGGAATTATTTCGAGTATTGTGTACTATGTAACGCCAAGATGGGTCTGATGAAGTCCGCCGGGGATCTCGCTGCTGGAGTTGCCAGCTTGAGAGTATCATTTGCGACAGACGCCTTAAATTCAAGACAAAACGTAGCGTGTCAAGAAAGAATGGAATCGATGCTTTCTCCCAAAAAGACGCGTGATTTGGCGCGCAGCCTCGTTGCTAACGAGGCCGATGCAAGCACGACCTCCATTCATACCGAACCTGCAACTGTGCGCGTCTACGAGCGGCTGCGCAGGCAACTCAGCGCCCCCGTAGGAGCTGACGGTTTTCAAACTCTCGCTTCCCGTGCTTTGGCTCTTGCCAAGTCAGAATCTCCCCGGCTCAGCGCGGTGCGTGTAACGGCGAGTGGAGGCTTGCGCGGGCTCGGCGAAGTTGAATCCCAGATGGATGCGGACGAGGATGGCGAGGCCGGAATCATTCTGATTGCGCAGTTGCTGGGGTTGTTTCTTAGCTTGCTGGGCGAGACAACAACGCTGCGTTTGATAGAAGATTTGCGCCTTCAGGTTGACGACAGTCGAGAGTTGGCCATGACCACTGAGGACACTAGAGCCTCAGCGGCCGATGGGCCGGTGATAGCTGCGGCTTTCGAGGACCTTCTGCTGGAGATTGATCAGCTGAGGGGTGTGAGCGAACATATTGAAACCCTGGCAGACAAACATCCCGGCATGGCAGATGGACTTGTCAGTGCCGCGTGGAACATTCGTAGTATTGCTACTGTTTTAGACGTTTTCACACTCATCCGAAGCAAGGCCGGCGGCTCGCAAGATGAGGCACCTAACCTGCAAACGAATCTCTACATGAATTGAGTTCCGCCAGCACTACGGCGAACGCGGCTCCGGATGTCAGAACACCCCAACCGCGAGGGCGCTTGAAGAAAGAACAGAATCTCTGTCCTGATGCTTTTACGGAGCCTAAAACGGCAATTGAAATCCGATCCCTTGAACGATGCTGGGTTGAACATGACGGCTGCCCCAAAAATGCGAGATTTGGCCCATCGTCTTCTTGCTTATGAAGCGGTTGCGGGCAAGACATCAGAGATAGATGAGGCTGTAACTCTTCATGTCTATGAGAAGCTGCGCCAAAGTCTTAGTGAATTTGTTGGAGTTGCCGGTTTTCAGTCGCTCGCTTTCCGCGCTTTGACGCAAGCCAAGTCGGAAGCTCCCGGTATTTGGGCGGTCCGGCTGGCAGCGGATGGGTCTTTACAGGGGTTGGGGGAGTTTGAGCCTCAAGCGGGAGAGTTTGAGCCTCAACTTGGCTCCGGCAAGGATCAGACCAGCGAGGGAGGAGCCGTCCTGATTTCGCGGCTACTCGGACTGCTTCAGATCTTCCTTGGCGAGGCATTAACGTTAAGCCTGCTGCGCAATGCGTGGCCAGGCGAAGTCTTTGACGAACGAAATTCGGCACACGGGAGAAAAGCTTGAGCACCCAAGAAAAAGTGGAGATCAACAAACTACTCACCGGAGTTCCGGGCCTCGACGAAATCATCGGCGGCGGTCTCCCGGAATATTCATTCAACATCATCGCGGGTGCTCCCGGAAGCGGGAAGACGACGCTGGCACACCAGTTCGTGTTTGCCAATGCTACCCCGGAGCGTCCCGCGCTCTATTTCACGGTTCTGGGCGAATCAGCGATCAAGATGCTGCGATACCAGCAGCAGTACACATTTTTTGATTCGGCCAAGCTGCCCGGCGCCATCCGCTTTATCAACCTGAGCCAGGTTGTCCTGAAGAAGGACCTGGGCGCGGTTTTGGCGGAGATTACCAAGGAAGTTGAAAAGGCCAACCCCGCCGTCGTGGTGGTTGACTCCTTCCGCACCATGGTGCGGAAGCCGGAAAGTGACCTAGATCTGCAATCGTTCATTCAACAGTTAGCCTTGTTTCTGGCTAGCTGGCAAGCTACAACTTTCCTGATCGGTGAATATGCGGAGGATGAGTTGCGCGACAATCCCATATTTACCGTCGCCGATGGGCTGTTCTGGCTGCGCCAGACGAACGAGCGTAACTCCATTGTGCGCAAATTGCAGATCATTAAACTGCGCGGTCAGGCGTCAGTGCCCGGGCTTCACACCTTCCGCATCACCGATGCCGGAGTGCAAGCCTTTTCGCGGACGTTTGGGTTGACCGGACACCTGAAAGATCCGCCCAGCCATCGGCGCCTTTGCTTCGGTATTCCGGAGTTGGACAAGATGCTGGGCGGTGGCGTTCGCGAGGGCGATAGCGTCCTTGTAGCAGGGTCTTCGGGAACCGGAAAATCGGTGCTGGCAACCCAATTCATTGCTGAAGGAATACGCCACGGGGAGCCGGGAATCGTAGCGGTGTTTGAAGAACGCCCGCAAGCGTATGCGGAGCGGGCCACCACTTTAGGCCTGGACCTGGAAACGCCGCAGAAAGACGGGAAACTCACGATCCTCTATTTGCGTCCGCTGGATCTGTCGGTGGATGAGACTATGCACTCGATTCTCGATGCAGTGCAGAAGATTGGCGCCAAGCGTTTGGTGATCGATTCGCTGGCCGGCTTTGAAATGGCTCTGTCACCAGGCTTCCGCGCCGACTTTCGCGAATCGCTTTACCGCATGATCTTCGCTTTGACGGGAATCGGGGTAACGATTCTCAGCACGGTTGAGGTGGATGAGTCTTTCGTTGAATTCCCGTTCAGTACCTACTCAATTTCTTTCCTCACCGACGACATCATCCGGCTGCGGTACGTATCCATCGATGGGCAGCTTCGCAAGATCATGGTGGTGATCAAGATGCGGGGCGGGAATCATGCCAAGGATATTCGCGAGTATGAAATCACTGATAAGGGCGTGGTGATTCTGGGCAAGCGCCTCTCAAACTATCAGGGCCTTATCAGCGGAATTCCTGTTCATTCGAACCGGCCCGAGATGACGGAAGAACCCTCGCTGGATACTGGAATCGAGCATAAAACCTAACGGAGCATCGACGAACTCGAAGCCGCAGGCGGCGGAGATGTGCGGGCCTGCGGCATATTCTTGATTACTTTGGAGCATATTACCAACCATATTGCGGTAAGCTTTCGCCCTGACATTTGGAGTCTTTATGCTGACCATTGCAGCCGCTGGTCAATGGAATCCTGTGCGGACGTCTGCTTGTTTCGCATCCATAGCGGCAGGGCTACGGACGACAAGACCCGGGCCTGAAGGCTCCCGCTCCCTCCGTTGGAATCCCAGGTCGTGGAATCTTCATACCGAAAAACTTCTATGTGCTGAATAAAGCGGCGAGTTAGCCCCCGCTGACGCGGGGATGGCGAGTTGGCAAATTGGCGGCGGTAGCAAGTTGGCGGCGGGTCTGTGGGGGTGCGTCGTGGGTTACTCGGCGTGGAAGACTACATCGAAGAGGAGCAGGCTTACGGTGGTGAAGATGATGTCGTAGCCGAGGAGCATTTTGATCCAGAGGGAAGGGTCGCTTTCGCCGGTGAGGATGGAGGTGGTGGCGAGGACCATGGCGAGCAGGGCGGGGATGAAGATGGGGAAGAGAATGAGGGGGAGCAGGAGTTCGCGGTTGCGGCTGCGGATGGAGAGGGCGGCGAAGAAGGTTCCGTTGGCTACTAATGCCCAGGTGCCTAGCGGGAGTACGACGGCGAGAAGCCAGGCGTTGCCTTCGACGTGAAGGTTATAGAAGACGAGAAAGACGGGGGCTAGCAGCAATTGGACGATGGAGACGAAGAGGAAGTTGGCGAGGACTTTGGCGAGGAAGAGTTGAGCGCCGGGGGTGGGAGCCATGCGCTGGGCGTCGAGGACTTGATGGCGGATTTCGCGGGCCCAGGCTTGGTTGAGGGCGCTGACGGAGGCGAACATGGTGGCTACACAGAGGACTCCGCCGGCGATTTCGCGGGAGAATGCGCCGCGGGGGTCAAAGGCTATGGAGAAAAGGACTACGACGAGCAGGGCGAAGAAAAGCATGGAGTTTACGGCTTCGCGGGAACGCCATTCTATGCGGAGGTCTTTGACTAGATGGGTCCAGAGGGGGCTGGTCATTTGGGTTGGGCTCCCTTGGTGGAGTTTGTACTTTCCCAGGTCCCCAAATGCGAGGGATCTCCACCCCGCGGACTAAGGCCTGTCCGCGGGGACCCCGGACCTGGGGCACCCACTTTGTTTTCGTCCGGAATTTTGTGGGGTGCGGCTTTGGTGAGGTCGGCGGTTTGGACTTCTACTTCCAGGGCTTGAGCGGCACGGAGATAGTCGGCGGGGGCGAGGATTAGCTGGGCGCCGCGGGCGCCGGCGGAGACGCTGATGCGGTCGAAGAGGATTACGGTTTCGTCGATGTAGACGGGGTAGGGCTTTCTTGCGCCGAAGAGGGTGACGCCGCCGCGGATGTAGCCGGTGAGAGGCTGGACGTCTTTGAGTGGGGCCATTTCGGCTTTGCGGAGGTTGGCGGCGCGGGCTAGTTTTTTGAAGTCGAGCTCGGCGTCGCCGGGGATTACGGCGAAACGGTAGATGTTGGGGCCGCCGGTGACGAGCAGAGTTTTGAAGACTTGCTCGGGGGGCATGCCGATTTTTTTGGCTACGGTGAGGGCGGAGAGATCGTTTGGGTCGACTTCGTATTCGCGGAGTTCGAAGGGGATGCCGAGGGATTCTAGGAAGCGGGCGCCGTTGGTCTTCATAGCGTTGGGCTCCCTGGATCACATGAGGCGAGGCGGCCGGCGCGGAGGGTTAGTACGTAGTCGGCGATGGGGGCGGCTGTCTCGCGCTGGTGGGTGGTGAGGACGATGGTGCGGCTGCTGTGACGGAAGCCGGCGAGAAGCTCGACCATCTGATGGGCGGATTCCACGTCCATGTTGGAGAAGGGCTCGTCGAGGAGGAGAAGCTCGGGGACGGGGAGCAGGACGCGGGCGAGCGAGGTGCGCTGGCGCATGCCTTGGGAGTATTGGCCGAGGGTGCGGGGGAGTTCGGGGTCAAGGCCTACCTGGCGCAGGGCTTCGGCGGGGGTGAGGCAGGGGCGGACGGGATAGAGGCTGCGGAAGTAGCTCAGATTTTCCTGGGCGGTTAGCTCGTCGTAAAGCATGGGGGCGTGGCTCATGTAGCCGATGCGGGCACGGGCTTCATGGGGTTCGATGCCGGCGGGCTCGCCGGGGCTGAAGATTTTGACGGTGCCGAAGCTGGGGCGGAGCAGGCCGGCGAGAATGCGGAGGAGAGTGGATTTGCCGGCGCCGTTTTCTCCGATGAGGACGTAACAGCGACCGGGCTCGAGGTCTGCTGTGACCTGGCGGAGGGCGGCGAAGGAGCCGAAGAGTTTGGAGACGCCGTCGAAACTCGCACAAAGGGGGCGGGCGCAGAGCGAAGTGCCGGCGGCGGCTGAGGCGGTCATGCTCAGGAGGCCGGGTTGACGGCGTTGGATGCGGCTGCCGCGGTTTTGGAGGGAGCGGCGGGCTTGGGAGCGGTTTGGGGCTGATTGGGCTGGACGGGCGCGTACTTGCTGGCGCATTTGGCCTGGAGGACGGAGGCGTGGAAGACGCCGTCGCGGCCGTAGGAGCCTTCGGCGAGGGCCTGGGCATCGTCTTTAAAAGTATCCGGGGGGGGCTCGGAGCCTTTGTAGCTGACTTTGAGCGTGCGGCCGGTGGGGGCTTTGGGGTTGTGGCTTTCGAATTCGTTCAATACGAAGTCGACGTGGGGGCCATTGTGCTCAATGGAGCCGGGTTGGACGAAGCCTTCGACGCGGAGCTGGCTGTGATAGGCCTTGTCGCCCATGCCGCCTAGCTCGGCGATGGTGACGTAGTAGCTCTTGTTGTTCTGGGCGCCGGTGATGGCCAGCCAGCCGATGGTGCCGACGATAATGGCAGCCGCGATACCGATGCGCAAGTAATTCCCGGGAATTGCGCGAAAAAGACGCGTACTAATGTACGCCGCGAAGATGTTCCAAAGGCTATTCATATCTAATTCTTAACGATACGGGGTGAATGTGGCGGGGTCAACCGGAGATGAGAGGAATGGGGCAGTTTGATTAAGGAGTATCGCCGCGTGGTAAATGGTTTCTGCATCAAAAATGTGTTTGCATCGTCCCTACGGGACTCCTTATCAAATTTATTTGGCATTTTCCCCACGCTGAAGCGCGGGGCTAACAAACACTGCGCCTCCGGCGCGTTTGTGCGGAAATTCCTTATGCATCCTCAATAAGACAAGTATCCTTCGCCCAGTACCCTTCGAACTGTACCCAAAAAAACTTAGTCGTCGCTATTGAGAGACCTGGAGCGGTGAATGGTGGCCAGGATTGCCGGGAACAGGACCATGGTGACGAACGCGAGGCTGATCAGGAAAACAATCATTTGAGGACCTCCGCCGGGTTGATTTGAGTGCGCTTCAGCGGGAGACAACAACAATCCTTAGCGCCTTTTGCGAGAGAAGTGCAGCGTGAAAGCAGGGCTTGAGCGAACCGGAAGCGGTTGGCCACTGGAGAGGGTGAGGGTGCGGGGGTGGTCAGCCGCCGTTGGATGCGTAAGCCGCAGAGATTTCCGCGCTGCCGCCAAGGCTTCAGGCTTCGTCTTCGGTGTGATGCTGCGGCATGGCTGCAACAATCGCGGGGCAGGCCACCATGGCAACAAACGCGAGGGCGATGAATAGATTGTGCATTTCAGTCTCCTTCGGATAGAAGAGTGTGGATTCGGGGCCCAGGTAGTGACTTAACCATAAATCCACTCATAGGTAACGTCTTAATCGTATCCATTGGTAACCAATGGCGTGTTACCACTTTAAACGATCTATGAATCAATGCAAGTGAATTCGCCTAATTTTTAGAAAACTCATTGGCAAAATAGTGGGAATCTGTCTCCCATGAAAGTGGTAGGAATGGGTTGGCTTAAAGGCATAAAGCAAAAACGGGAATGGTTCCCTGGGGTACTCACGGCGCGAATCGAATTTCCACGCCCATTCCGGCCCCTATTTAGGCCCCCATTCCGGTCCGGAGCCGGAATGGGGGCAGATCCATTCTCTTGAGTTTGGCCGGAGCAATGGCCGCGCCTAACGGCATTTTCCGAATTACCGTAGAGTCGCCCAATCTACATAGGGAGATTTTTTAGGGAAGATCCACTCAGTATCTTTGGCCTCACTCTATACCGACTCAGAAAATGCGTTAGCGGCTGAAGAGCTTGAGGTCGATGCTGTCGGCCATGGCCTTGTAGCCGGCATCGTTGGGGTGTATATGATCGCCAAAGTCGTACTCCGGATTGAAGCGGTTGGGGTTGGCGGGATCGCGCGTGATCCGGTCGAAGTCGAGAACGGCGTCGAAGGTTCCGCTGGTGCGGATCCAGTTGTTTACCGCTTCCCGAACCTGTTCCCCTTTGTCAAAGTAGTAATCGGATCCGCCATAGGGAGTCAGCGTGGCTCCGTAGACTTTCATCCCATGCTCATGCGCGGCGTCGGCAATCTGCTTGAGCCCCTGCTCGATTTGCTCGGTGGTGACGATGTCCTGCGGTGCGCTCGGATGCTGCAGACGGCCGATGTCGTTGATGCTTTCGAGGACGATCAGGTAGTTGGCCCCATCCTGCGCCAGCACATCGCGGTCTAGCCGCGCCAGCGCACTGGGCGCGCCTGAATCGATCAGCACGTGGTTGCCGCCGATGCCTTCGTTCAGCACCGCTACCTGGTCCAGGCTGCGGTCCTGCTTGAGGCGCGCGGCTAGTATGTCAGGCCAGCGGCGGTTGGCGTTGTGGGTCGAGTGCACGCCGTCGGTAATGGAGTCGCCCAGAGTGACGATCGCCCGTGCTTCCTCCACGGCCGGCACGTCGATGCCGTCAAGAAAGTACCACGATGTCACAGTAGTGGGCTGCGCGAGCGAATTCGCCGCCGTCTGGTCGCCGCCGGCGAAGTAATTATCCTGATCGGCATAAGAATGATAGGTTTCGGCGCGCATCACCTGGGCGGGCAGATAGAAGCTGACCACCAGGTCTGAGAGTGGCTGCACCTTCAGCTCGACGGGGTCAGAGTAAATTACCGCTCCCGGCGGAATGCTCACGCTTGGCGCGCCGCCAAACGCGAGGGCGTGGTCGGTTCCGGGTTGAATTGCGCCGCCGCCCGCGCTGAGGGCTACATGAGCGTCGCCGACGATGAGCTGGTCGAGCCCGAACTCGTTGGTGAAGCGCACGCGCAACTGCTGACCGCCATTGGAAAGATGGACGATCTCGCGCAGCGTGTCCCCACAGAAGGGATGCACGCTAAAGCCGTCTTGCGCCAGCATGGGCGACGTGGCCCATGTTCCGACCCACTGCGTCCGCTTTGCTGCCTGGCCGCTCCCCGGCGTGCTCGCGGCCAGCAGCAAAGCGCCAAGTCCGGCAACGCCAATCAAACCTCTCATCCATTGCGTAAACATTGATTTAGATATCTCCCCATTGAGCTTCGTGCGATTGCACCGAAGTGTATCACCCTTGGAGGGAGAGAACTTTAGTGCCCGCACAGTGCTGCGTCGGGGGACGGGTCGGTTGAGGGTCCGATTCTGAGTTTGGGTAGAGGTTTAGAGGTCGTTTTCGCGGGATCGGTGATTCTGAACGGCGGAGAGGATAGCTGGGCCGATAACCATTGCAACGAACGCCAAACCTATAAAGAAAACGAACATAGGGCACACTCCTTCAAGGCGCGCTCGGCCGGGGAGTGCCGGGATTTGGGGATCATAGCGCACTGAGAGGACGAGTGAAAAGTATTTTTTGGGAATTTTGCGAACAGAAAAGCCTGCCTGCGACAGCGAGTCCCGGAATGGAAAGACAGTGTGCGGGGTCTGGACAAATATCAGGGTGCGGAGTTGAGGATGTGTGCGGCGTGGTCGAGGGACTGGGTGAGGACGGCTAATTGCTGGGCGGCGCGAGGCGCGTCTTTGGCATCGATGGCTTCGTTGACGCCGGGAATGACTACGGCTGCGTAGCCGGTGAATTCGCCGGGAGCGTAGATGGTGTGCCGGTACCAGGGACGATGGGGCAGGCCGGCTTGAGTGAGGAGGGCGGATTCAGTTTGGCGGAGGGCTAAATTGAGTTTGGCCTGGTCGCCGGAGGGAGTGAGCTGGAGGGTGTGCGCCTTTTGAGCCGCGGCGGCGAAGCGGGAGGCTGCGGCCTGGGCGGGGGCAAAGTCGAGCGAGTTGAGGCCTGCTTCCGAAGCCTTATTTTTGGCGGCTGCGAGATGGGAATCGATGGCGTGGGCGTAGGTGACGTAGTTGTAGGGCAACACGTCGGCGCCGGCCATGCGGAGAACTTCAAGGCCGAAGACACGGGCCATTTGCTGGAGATAAAGGAAGTGAGGATCGGCGTTCTGGGTGAACCAGGCATAGTTATCGAATACGGAGTGGTAGACGCCGTAGGGGCCCTCGGAGCCGATATCGGTGGAGGGCACGCCGGCGTGCTGGAAGAAGGGCGTGTAGTCAGAGCCTGAGCCGAGGTCGCCTACGTGGACGTCTTCAGCGGCGGTTGAGGAGTTGGGGGCGTGGCGTTTGTCGAGGTCGGTGCGGTTCATCTTCCACTGGTCATAAACGGTTTCATTGGGGACCGTTTCACCGGGGATGGTTGCGCTCAAGGGGCTGGGGACGGAGCGGGTGAGTTCGCGGAGGAATTGCTTGAGGGAGGGTACGGCGGAGGCGGTGAAATCAGGGCCGGAGACGGCTACATCCATATTGAAGTAGGCGACGGCGCGATCAAGGGTAGCGGCGTGCTGCTCGACCCACTCGGTTGAGCCCATGAGGCCTTCTTCCTCGGCGTCCCAACTGCAGAAGAGGATGGTGCGGCGGGGACGCCAGCCTTGCTTGAGCAGGACACCGATGCCGTGGACGGACTCGAGCATGGCGGCGGTGCCGCTGGAGGGATCGACTGCGCCATAGACCCAGGCGTCGCGGTGGTTGCCGGCGATGATCCACTCGTCGGGGTACTTGGTTCCTTTCACTTTTCCGATTACGTCCCAAATGATGCGGCGTTGATAGTCCTGTACGGAGACGAGGTGGACTTTGACCGCGCCGGGGCCGGAGGTTTGTCCGAGGTGATAGCGGAAGGGCAGTGCGCCTTGCCAGCCCTGTGGGACGCCGGGGCCGGTGAGGGCTTGCAAGATGGGCGATGCATCGTGGTAGCTGAGGGGGATGGAGATGATGTGGGGCTGATTGCCATAGGGTGAGGTGCGGGCGGAGTCGGGCAGATCGAGCGTGGAGGCTATGCCGGGGGTTTCGGGGTCGCCGGGGTATTTGGAGATGAAGTGCACCGAGCCGCGCTGCACGCCGGTCTCGGGACGCCAGGGACCGATGGGCCAGGCATCGCCTTTGTAGTAGCCGTCGTCCTGGGGATCGGAGTAGATGAGGACGCCGGCGGCGCCGCGCTGCTCGGCGATATTGACTTTGATGCCGCGGAAGTTGGAGCCGTAGCGGCAGAGGACGATTTTTCCGTGGAGATCGATGTGCTGGGCGGCGAGCTGGTCAAAGTCCTCAAGGCGGCCATAGTTGGCGTAGACCACTGCAGCGGTTACGTCGCCGGAGCCGGAGGAGCCGTTGAAGGGCATGACTACGCGGGGATCTTCCTGGTAGGGGTCGCCGGCAACGTGCTCGGGGGTGGGGCCGGTCATGAGCAGCTTGCCGCTGGGGGCCCAAGCCTCTACACGGACGGTTTTGGGGTAGTTAATGAGAACGCGGTAGGGAACGATTTCTGTATCGAGGCCGGCGGCGCGGAACTTTTGGGCGACGTATTCGGCGGTTTTGCGATCTTCAGGGGTTGCGGCGAGATGGGGTTCGGCGGTGAGGATTTTCAGGTGCTGGCCGGCGAGTTTGGCATCGGGGACGGCGAGGAATTTTTCTTCGATGCGGGACTGGGCGGTGAAGTCGGCATAGCCGAAGACGGTGTGCGGTGCGGATTGGGCTGAAAGCAGGCAGGGAGCGAGCGCGAGTAAAAGCAGGGAGGGAAGCGGGGTACGAGTGGGCATTTGTTGGGCCTTTTCAGCGAGTTGGCAAGTTAGTTGGTTGGCAGGTTGGCGAGTTAGCGGTTTACCCTGCCGCAGGAACTTCAGGTACGGGCTGGGTGCAGTGGGCGCAGCGCTTTGCGGCCAGCGGAATCTCGCTCAGGCATTCAGGGCAGGTTTTGAGGGTGGAAGGCGCATCCGGCGCTGGTTTCTTGAGGCGGGATTGGAGCGCGTTCAAGGGCAGAACAATGGCGAAATAAACCACGGCGCCTACGATGAGAAACGAGACGACGGCGTTGAGGAAACTGCCTACCTTGATGTGGCCGTTGCCGACGTTGATGATGACGTTGCTGAAGTCGGGCTTGCCGATGGTGGCGGCGATGAGGGGGTTAAGCACGTCGCCCACCAGGGCTGAGACGATGGCGTTGAAGGCCGCGCCGATGATGACGGCGACGGCCAGGTCAACAACGTTTCCACGCAGAATGAAGTCTCGGAAACCTTTGAACATCTCTTCCTCCAACGGCTCCCCGGCGAGAGAGCCGCGGGTTTTGAACCATCCTACACGGAAGGCATGGGCTGACGGTAGCCGGGGTGGGGATGGGCGGCTCTTTTTCTTTAGACAGTCTGGCCTTAACCGGCTCCAGTCGTGGGAGTAATCTTGGAATCGCTTCCGCGCTACAATCTCAACATGCCGCATTCTTGCCCGGTAAAAACCGTTCCCGCCTCAGAGAGGTGGCTCTACGAGAATGCTGAGGCCTTGGCCAGCGTGAAAAAGGGGTTGCTGGAGTCGGCTGAAGTGAAGAGTACCTATCGCGGCTCGTTTGCTAAGCACGCTCGGTATTAAGCATGGAGAGGATCAGCGCATCCTGCTGGCTGACTCGCTATGGGAGAGCGTAGCGGCGATAAGGCTCGCTGCACAGAGAAAGATGAGACTGGCGTATGATGATTTGTCCGTTGTGCAGCGCTCACTATCCGAATAGCTATACGATCTGTTCCAACGACGGGGCGAAGTTAACCGAAACTGGACGAGGACTCCGCTGTGTGCGAGATACCTTGTTCGTTGTAATGATATTGGCGATTGTTGTTGCTGGACTGTCCTTTGGTCTAAAGCCATCAACGATTGCCAATCGCGCCGACGTGTTCGACAAAACTCACCACTACAATCTAGGCGGAATCCTGCGCAATTTGGCCTGTAGGCGTGGCGACCTGCAATCATGCTCGGATCTCGGCCATATGTATGAGTATGGCGGTGTTGGGGTCTCGAAGGATATATCACGCGCTTTAATGCTTAACTCCAAAGCCTGCGATGGAGGCAATGTCGATGGTTGCATCAATCTCGGCAATATATACGAGTACTTCCAGTTCAGTAAAGTTGTATCACATGATATTTCGCGGGCCGAGGCCCTCTACATCAAGGCATGCGGTACAGGCTCTGCCAGAGGTTGCGCCAATCTCGTACGTCGAGCCTATTATTACCAGTCGCCACTTAGAGGGGATGCACATGATTATCCTAAGGCGGCCTCATTCTACTCCACTGCATGCGTAACAGGCTACGCTGAAGGCTGCTATGGCCTTGGAGATATGTACGCGAGAGGCTACGGATTCGAAAGAGATTACGATCAGGCAGCTTCACTATTCTCCAAAGCCTGCGAAGAGGGCGACGCGCCGGGCTGCTTCGGACTCGGCGAACTGTATGAAAATGGCAATGGCATGTCAAGGGACTATTCGAGGGCAGCGGCAGCCTACTCCAAAGCCTGCGATAAGGGACACATGTTCAGTTGCCACAAACTTTGTCTTTTGTACAGTAATGGCAATGGCGTGGAACAGGATTACTCTCGCGCAGCCTGGCTCTGCTCCAAGTCCTGCGATGGGGGCATAAGCAATGACTGCGTCGGTGCCGGGATCATTTACGAGGCTGGGATGGGAATTCAAAAGGATATCGTCAAGGCCCATGAGCTTTTCAGCAAAGGTTGCACCTTTGAAAACAAAGAATCATGCGATCTTGCGAGGTAATACCGTAGCGCTCATCCGTCGATGCTGCGCTTGAAGCACGAATACGCTTCAAGCGCAGAACCCTCCGACATCGTCGTATTCTCCTGTTTCTTGCGACAGTCGATATTCTTACGGCTGGAATTCCCTGATTGCCGTTATTGCCTTCTCCAAGGCGGCATGAAAATCCAATTCGTGTCCGAGCTCTAGGACCGCTTGCTGTGGGCCATGTAGCTGAAAGTCGTGCGATCCCTGGTTAAAGGAAGAACTCCCCTTCCTGACGGCAAGGAAGTACTTCAACGGGTCTGTTTCATTCCGGTAGATGATGAGCACTGCAGCCTCACCCGGGCTAAGCTTCATAAGTCCCCCTCCATTTCATATTCACTATGAGACATTTCGTTTATGTAGTCAACTTATTTATTTTCAATGACATGCAAGCGTGGTGCCGACGCTTGCAAGCTAAACTTAATGCCTTCGTCAAGTTAAGCAGAATTCCGCTTGCAGGAAATTGACGAGATCCAGCCTTTGCCAAAGCCCAAAAAAGAGGTTAGCGTGGCCCACGTCTGGGGATTGAAATTGGGTGCCCCAGTATTGTGATGGAGCATTGAGGTCTGGGCCACGTGCTCCGTTTACTTCCCTACAGACTGCATCGCTTTGAGCGATTCTGCGTAGGGCGCGCGGAGGACGCCGCGCTCAGTGATGATGGCGGTTACGTATTTGGCCGGGGTTACGTCGAAGGCGGGGTTGGCGATGCCGACGCCGTTGGGGGTTAGCTGCTTGCCGCCGTGATGGGTGACTTCGACGGCGGGACGCTCTTCGATGGGGATGGAGTCGCCGGTGGGAGTGGCGAGGTCGATGGTGGACCAGGGCGCGGCTACGTAGAAGGGGATGCCGTGCTCATGGGCGAGGATGGCGACGTTGTAGGTGCCGATTTTGTTGGCGGTGTCGCCGTTGGCGGCGATGCGGTCAGCGCCGACGACGACGGCCTGGATGCGGCCGGCATGCATGAGGCTGGCGGCCATGTTGTCGCAGATGACGGTGGTGGGGATGTGGTCGGCCATCAGCTCCCAGGCGGTGAGGCGCGCGCCTTGCAGGAAGGGACGGGTTTCATCGGCGAAGACGGAGATGCACTTGCCTTGCTCGACGGCGGAGCGGATGACGCCGAGGGCGGTGCCGTAGCCGCAGGTGGCGAGTGCGCCGGCGTTGCAGTGAGTGAGGACAGAGCCTTCGTCGGGTAGCAGGGCCGCGCCGAATGCACCCATGGTGCGGCAGGCGGCGATATCTTCCTCGTACATGGAGTGTGCTTCAGCGAGAATTTTTTCTTTGATCTGGTCGAGGGTTGCGGCTTCAGAGAGCAGGGCCGCGAAGAGGCGCTTCATGCGGTCGATGGCCCAGAAGAGATTGACGGCGGTGGGGCGGGTTGCGGCCAGGCGGGCGCAGATACGGTCGAACTCGGGGGCGAACTCGTGGGGCGTGAGTGCTGAGGTGCGCTCGGCGCCGAGGGCGATGCCGTAGGCTGCGGAGACGCCGATGGCCGGAGCGCCGCGGACGACCATGGTGACGATGACGTCGGCGACTTGTTCGTAGGTGGTGGCGAGGACGAAGCTCTCCTCGAGGGGGAGCTTGGTTTGGTCGAGGAAACGGACGCCTTCAGGGGTCCAGGTGAGCGTGGGAATCATGCTTTTACAGTTTATATGTTGCGAGGGAGGAAAGCAGGGAATAGGGAATAGGGAATAGAAAAGCACGAAGGTTGAATATCGTGCTATCCCAGGTCCCAGAAGCGGGACCTGGGGCACCCAGCATTTTGTGGAATAGCTCAGAGTTGCCGAAAACTTTGTGTGGCGCTGGACTTGGATTGGCCCTGATGCAGTAAAGTTGTTGCGGTGCTTTTTAGCGCGGTTTTCTGGTTTCTGTTTATTTGCCGACGGCCTGTTTTCAAGGGTTTGGGTGCGGACGACAGCGATTGGCGACGGCGAAGAGCAGATGACTCTATTTAAGGAAGCAGGGAAAACATCTCATGGCTACACGATCCGCACCACCGGCGGCCGCTGGCTCGCCCAAGTACATTGTTCCGTTTATTATCGTCACCGCTCTGTTCGGCATCTTTGGGTTTCTTACCAACCTGAACAGCAACCTGTCCAAAGAGCTGGAAGATATCTTCAAGTTAAACCACGCGTGGTCAAACCTGGTGACTTCGTCCTGGTTCTTCGCCTACCTGGTCTTCTCAGTGCCTTCAGCCAAGCTGATTGAAAAAGTTGGCTACAAGCGCACCATGGTGATCTCACTCTTCATCATGGTTGCCGGGGCGCTGTTGTTTATTCCGGCTGCGGGAATGGTGAGTTTTCCGGTCTTTTTGACCGCCAGCTTTGTTTTGGCCACCGGCGTCTGCGCCTTGCAAACCTCGGCCAACCCTTACGTTTCGATTCTGGGTCCCGAGCACAGCGCCCCGGCGCGGCTTACTCTTGCGCAGGCCTTCAACTCGCTGGGCTCAGCCATGGCGCCGCTGGTAGTGGGTACATTCATTCTCACCGACATGAGCAAGGTGACCGACCAGGCAGCGATTGCGCATACCGTGCGGGGACCTTATATCGTTATTGCCGCCGCGCTACTGGTGCTGGGCTTTGCGGTGATGTTCATGCACTTGCCGGCGATCACGCGAACCGAGTCTTTCCGGCCGGCCAAGCACGGCGATGCGCTGCTGGGCCGCAACATCTGGGGCTATAAGCACACGGTCCTGGGGATGGTGGGCATCTTCTTTTATGTGGGGGTTGAAATTGCTCTGGCGGCAAATGCTATTCAATTCTTCTTTTCTCAGGGAGTAGACAGTTCGTCGCTCGGATTCATTGGAACGCTGGCCAGCCGGATTCATGGTCCGCTGAGCAATACTTCGATTGCCGCGCTGCTCGCCTCGTTCTATATGTTCTCCATTATGATTGGCCGCTTCGTTGGCACAGTCGTCATGAAGGTCATCAAGGCGGAAAAACTGCTCGTGGGACTGGGTATCTTCGGCGTTATGCTATTGCTGGTCGCGATGTCTACCACGGGCACGGTTGCCATCTGGTGCCTTGTGCTCTGCGGCCTGGCGAACTCCATCATGTATCCGACCATATTCGCGTTGGGCATCGCCGAATTGGGGCCGCTGACCAGCAAGGGGTCGGGTGTGATAACCATCGGTAACGTAGGTGGAGCTGTGATACCCCCGCTCTTCGGTTATCTGGCCGTCCGGCTTGGCTATCAGCACGCCTTCGTCCTGCCCATCGTCTGCTACATCTTTGTTGCCTACTACGGCTTCTCGGGGTATAAGCCCTCGCGCGCCGCGAGGGCATAGGCGGGAGTCTTCCGGCGTTTCGAAGGCCCTCCGGATTGTGCCGGAGGGCCTTGGTGTGTTGAGTGAAGTTTTCAGCGACCGGGCGGAGGCAAGCTCGTTGCCGAGGTGTTTCTGGACGTGACTGCGCAGTCCTGCGTAGAGTGGTTTACATACTTTAGAGATTGCAAGGAGCATTTCTTGTTGAACCTAACTGCCGTTGATTGGCTGATCATGCTGCTGTACTTCGGATTTGTGGTGGGCATCGGATTTGCCCTGAAGCCGAAGATGAAGACCAGCAAGGATTTTTTGCAGGCTGGGCGGGCGCTGCCGGCATGGATCTGCGGGCTTGCATTTATAAGCGCCAACCTGGGGGCGCAGGAACTGATCGGCATGGGGGCTTCAGGGGCCAAGTATGGGCTGGAGACGGCGCAGTTCTACGGCATCGGATGCATCACCGCAATGATTTTTGTGGGCATCTTCATGATGCCTTTTTATTACGGGTCAAAAGCGCGGAGCGTGCCGGAGTTTCTGCGGTTGCGATTTGACGAGAAGACGCGCGCGCTGAATGCCTGCACGTTTGCGGTTATGACGGTATTCAGCTCAGGGATCTCGATGTATGCGATGGCGCGGCTGATGCAGGCGCTGCATGTGTTTGACGGATTGTTTCGCGCGCAGGGATGGGCGCCTGAGGGAATTTTCACTTTTTCCATCGTGCTTTCGGCAGCGATTGTGCTGGCTTATATTTTCATGGGCGGGCTGGCCAGTGCGATTTATAACGAGGTCTTGCAGTTCTTTCTTATCATTGCCGGGTTTTTGCCGCTGGTGCTGCTGGGACTGCGAAATGTGGGCGGATGGAGCGGGCTGAAGGCATCGGTTCCGGCGGCGTATATGCACGAGTGGAAGGGCGTGGCGCATGCGAGCACTAACCCTATGGGAGTGGAGATCATTGGCCTTGGCATGGGGTTGGGATTCGTGCTGGCGTACGGATACTGGTGCACGGATTTCCTGGTGATCCAGACCGCGATGGCTTCAAAGAATATGGCATCGGCTCGGCGGGTTCCGCTGATTGCTGCGGTGCCCAAGATGTTCTTTCCGTTTCTGGTGGTGGTGCCGGGACTGCTGGCGATCAGTCTGCCCACACCGCACACGACGACTGTGACGCGGGTTGAGAACGGGGCCATCATCCACGAAATCAACGTGGTTCCACCTGAGGTGGAGCAGGGACGGGGACTGGTTCCGGCCAAGTTGAACCCGGTGACCGGCAAGCCGATGCTGACGGCCAGCGGCGAACCGCTGCTGGACTACGACATGGCCACGCCTAACGTGCTGTTGCACTATTTTCCCACCGGGATTCTGGGGCTGGGGCTGACGGCGCTGCTGGCCAGCTTCATGAGCGGAATGGCCGGCAATGTTACAGCGTTCAATGCGGTATTTACTTTCGATCTTTACCAGTCTTATATCTACAAAAAAGGCAGCGACCGGCATTATATGACGGTGGGACGATTTGCAACTGTGGGCGGGATATTGCTGTCGATCGGGACGGCGTACGCGGCGATTAACTTCAACAATATTATGGATACGCTGCAACTGGTTTTCAGCTTTGTGAATGCGCCGCTGTTTGCGACGTTTCTGCTGGGCATGTTCTGGAAGCGGGCTACGGGGCATGGGGCTTTCAGCGGTCTAATTGCGGGGACGGCGGCGGCCATGCTGCATCACGGGCTGACGCTGCCCATCGATGCTCGGGCCGGGATTCACGGGGGATGGATTGCGGTGCTGCATCACTATCCGAGCGATATGGCGCAGAATTTCTGGACGGCGATCTTTGCGTTCTGGGTGAATTTTATTGTGACGGTGGTGGTGAGTTACTGCACCAAGGCGCGGCCGGAGGCGGAACTGGTGGGGCTGGTTCACTCGCTGACGCCGAAGCCGGAGAGCGCAAAGCTGGTGTGGTGGAAGCGGCCGGAGGCGCTGGCGGTGGCGATTCTGCTGGTGGTGATTGGTTTGAATATTTTCTTTTATTGAGGATGGGAGATTTACTTCAGGGGCTGGAGCAGTTCTCCTGAAGGTGTAGAGTGAGCGTGGACCGGGAGGCCCACGTACAGCCGGCCAGGAGGCCGGCGCTACGGACTTTTGGGTGGATGGGAGAAAACGATGGATTTCGACTTGCGGATTCCGATTGGGTTGATGTTTGCGCTGGCTGGGGCGATTCTTACGGCGTATGGATTGAAGTCTGACGGCAACATGGCGCTCTACGCGAAGAGTTTGGGGATCAATGTGAATTTGTGGTGGGGGCTGGTGATGTTGGTCTTCGGACTGACGATGTTTTGGTTCGGGCGGCGGGGAGAGATGCGGGCGGAGAAGGAACGCGATGGGAAAAAGAAGAAAGCGGCAAGTTAGCGCCGCTTACGCGGCATTGGCGGGTTAGCAAGTTGGCGGATGAATTGCGAGGAATAGATTTATCGTTACTGGTAAGTAAGTACTAATTGCTCATATCTAATTACTGATAACTTATAACTAATAGCTGACATCTGACATCTGACATCTGACAGCTGACAACTGACAACTGACAACTGACAACTGACAACTGATTACTATTCCGGTTTTACACTGAAACGCATGGTTCGGTAGTCGAAGGTGTAGGCCTGGAACTGGTCGAGGGCATCGATGCCCAGGACGCCGTAAACATCGTCGAGAGCCGCGGAGCCTAGCGGCTGGGTGAGGACCTGGATGAAATGGATGGGGACGGTGGTGGGGCCGACGGCTAGAGGGATGGTCTCGGCTACGAAGGCGGGTTGGGGAGTGGCGGACTGTGGGCCGGGGAGGGTGAAGAGCTGCATCTTCTGGCCGGTGAATTCAGAGGCGTGCTCGTCGTAGTAGCGGGAGGTGAGGTAGGTCTGCTGGCCGGCAGCATCAATCACAAACATGCGTTCGTCGTTGGTCTTGGATGCGGGGGTCTTTGACGCGGGCTGCGGATCTGGCGAAGGCTTGCCGCTGGTTGGTGGATCGGCGGCCGCTGGATTGTCCAGGGCCACAATGATTCTTTCGCCGTCGAGAAAAAAGGGCGCGCCGGGTGCGGGATGATCGTCCTGATCATTTTTCTTAGCTTGTGAAGATTTGTCTGACGGCTGAGGCGGTTTGGCGGGGCGGATTTCGAGCATATCTTCGTTGGTGATGGTAAGGCTGCCGAGGGCTGAGAGCGCGGGGTAGCCGAGGACTCCCTGCACCTGGTAGTGCAGTTGAGGGAAGGAATAGTCGGCGTCGTTATAGACGAAGGCGGTCATGTTGCGGAAGGTGAGGATGCCACCGATGGTGAAGCGGGGAATGACGGTGACGTACATTTCGATGGGACGGCCGGTGAGGGAGCGGATGGTGGCGGAGAGCTCGGAGACTTTGAGGCCGGCTTCTTTGGCCAGCGAGCGGGAGATGAGATTGAAGGGCGAGGTGGGGTCGAGAATCCAACTGTGCGGGCGGGCATCGACGTAGACGGGAATATCGGTGAGGCCGAGGGGGTTGCGGGCGGCCTGGATGGTAAATGGGTCGGCGGGATCGACGGTCATTGCGGGGCGGGAGGGATCGGCCGCGGCTAGAAGCGAGAGTTTGCGCGGCATCTCGATCTCGTCCTGCTCGTCGGGGGTGAGATGGCCCTGGAGATGGAGGTCGAGCGCCTGATAGGCTTTGGCGGCTTTGGACCAGTCTCCTTCGCGGAGGTAGTCCTCGGCCAGTGCTTTGCGGACCAGCTTTTCTTTGGCTTTGTCGCCGCTGGCGGTGACCTGATCGACGAGGGGCTCGAGTAACTGGATGGATTGCTTGAGATCGTTGGAGCGGTTGGCCAGAATGCCGCGATAGAGCTGGGCCTGCTCGGGCGGCAACTGGTCGAGCTGGGACTCGATGCGCAGGAACTGGTGATCGGCGAGCAGGTTCTGGAGGCGGGCATCGACATCGAGACCGCTGGTGGCGCCGGTGTGGACCTGCTCGCTGACGCCGGGCTGCTGCTGCGGGTCGGGCGGAGGCGGCTGGGGTGATGTTTGCTGAGGCGCGCTTGTGGGTTGCGGCGGAGGGGCTGCCTGTTGCGCAGCGAGCGGAGAGACGGCCAAGGCCAGCGTACAAAGCGCGAAGGCGCCGGACGGAAGAAATCTCCTTCGTAACTCTCGGTCGAAAACGTTCATGCTCAATTTTGAAGTTAACAGATTTTGGCAGTGTTGATTTGTGCAGAGAGCAGAGACTGGAGGAAAACGCGCACTTGGATTCATCATCTCTTGAGACGATCTTCATGAGCGGGCCGGTACACTGAAATTAATGGCACGAAGAACGATTGAACACTACGAGATTCAGCGCAGGCTTGGGGCCGGGGGCAGCGGGGTGGTTTACCTGGCCAACGATACGCTGCTGCAGCGGCCGGTGGTGCTGAAGATTCTACGCACGGGGCTGCTGACGGCCGATCAGTTGCGGTCGACAGTACTGCGCGAGGCGCGTCTGGCTTCGGCGATCGAGCATCCCAACGTCTGCGCCATCTACGAGGTGGGCGAGAGCGGCGACGAAGGCTATATCGTGATGCAGTACGTGCCCGGCCAATCGCTGGACCAGTTGATTGCGCGGGGGCCGGCCAGCCTGCAACTGGTGCTTTCAGTGGGAATACAAATTGCCGACGGATTGCAGGCGGCGCACGCGCTGGGCATCTTCCATCGCGACCTGAAACCGCAGAACGTGATGCTGACCGACGGCGGGCTGGTGAAGATTCTGGACTTCGGCATGGCGCGGAGGCTGCGGCCCGAAGAGGCCGTTTTCGACCCGTCGAAACCGGGACTGGCCAAGGATGCGTCGATGGCGGCAAGTTACTCGGCGCGCGGCGGGACGATTCGCTACATGGCGCCGGAACAGTTTGTCACCGGGCAGTCGAGCGTGCAATCGGACGTGTGGGCGCTGGGCGTGATTCTGTATGAGCTGGCCGGCGGACGGCATCCTTTTGTGCGGCCCGATGCCGAAGATTTTCAGGCCATTCGCGCGATTCAGTTTTCAGAGCCGGAGGATTTGAGCAGGACTGTGCCGGGGATTTCGCCGGAGCTGAAGAGCGTGATCGCGGCGTGCCTGGAAAAAAATCCGGCGGCGCGGTATGCCTCGGCGGCCGAGGTGCGCGAGTCGCTGAAGACGATCATGAAGGCGCTGCAGATTGAGACGGGGATTATTCCCGGGGATGCGGCAGCCAATCTGCCGACGACCGGCATTGAGGCGGAGAAGCGGAATACGGGATTTTTGTCGATGCTGGCGGAGCGGTTTCGCGAGTCGGCCACTGACAAGGCGCAGCAGAATTCGCTGGTGGTGCTGCCGTTTACCAACCTGGGGGCGACCGAGTTGGCGCCGCTGTATGGGTTTGCGCTGGCCGACGCTATTGCGGCAAGACTGGCGAGGATTCCGTCGCTGGTGATCCGGCCTTCAAGCACGCTGATGCCGCTGAAGATGGCGCAGATGGACCCGCTGGCGGTGGGGCAGAAGCTGCTGGTTTCATTTGTGCTGACGGGGAGCATTTTGCGCTCAGAGGAAGGCTTCGACCTGAACTGGCAATTGCTGGACGTGGCTGCGCAGAGCGTGCGCTCGGGGGGAGCGATTCGCGTGGCTTCGCTGGACCTGATCGCGGTGCAGACGGAGATTTCCAACGAGGTCTTCGCCACGCTGCACGGGCTGGGCGGCGGAGACCAGTTGGATGCGCCGCGGGCTGGAGCGGGAAGCGGGCCGCGGGAGAGTTCGCTGCCGGGACCGGTGAGCGAAGAGTACCTGCAGGCGCGGGCGCTGCTGAGTTCGTTCATGACTCGCACCGGCTCGCGCGGCGACCTGGATCGCGCCCGCGCGCTCTTTGCCAATGTGACGGCGACCGATCCGGAGTATGCGGCCGGATGGTGCGGGCTGGGCATTGCGGAGCTGCAATATGTGCGCCACGGATTTGGCGGGCAGATTCACGTGATGCGCGCGAGGCGGGCCTTCGACGAGGCGCTCAAGTTGGACCCGGCTTCGACCGAGGCTAATTTGTATCGGATTTATATGCTTCTATCGCGCGGCGAAAAGGAGTCTGCACGGCACGGAATTGCAAATTTGCTGACCGGTGCGGCGAACGACTGGAACGTGCATATGGTTGCGGGCATGGCGCTGCGCGGCGACGGAATGTATGACGAGGCGCTGCTTGAGTTCAATCAAGCCCTGAAGTTGAATCCGGCCAATGCCGCGCTGCTCTATAACCACCGGGCGAGGGTTTATCACTATCAAAATCAGATCGAGCTCGCCGGCGACGAGCTGGAAAAAGGGCTGGCGCTGGAGCCGCGGCATCCGCTGCTGCGGACTTCGGCGGGGTACCAGCAGATGAGGCTGGGCAACCTGGGCAAGGCGATTGAGATTCTGGAGGGCGTGGTTCGCGACGACGATTCGCTGCGCATTGCCGTGCCAACGCTGGCCTTGTGCTACGTGCAGGCGGGTGAGCGGGAGCGGGCGGCGGCGCTGCTGAAAGACGATACGCTGGCCGCTGCCGAAGCGGACAGCGAAATGGCTTACCGGCTGGCTACCTACTTTGCCGTGGAGGGCGATTCGAGCGAGGCGCTGCACTGGCTGCGGCGGGCGATTTATCTGGGCAACGAGAATTATCCGTGGTTCCAGAAGAATCCGGCATGGAATCATCTGCGGACGAATGCGGATTTCGAGCGGATTCTGGAGGATTTGAAAAAGGGGTTCAGGAAGAACCAGAAGACGTGGAAGAGGCTGCTGGAGCAGGTGCCGCCGGAGGCGGAGTAGGGTTTCAGACCCTCTCAAGCCAATTACTCCTGATACACAATCTTGACTGCCTTTAGTTTTCGGTTTGGTCCAACATTGGAGCAAGATCGCGGCTGCCATGCACGACCCGCTCGATTCGTACGGCGTTCTGGCGGATTCGAAAGAGGATTACGTAACTTCCCTCTGTGGCCAATCGAGCATTCGCGCCTATCTCGGGCCGCAGCCGATAGACTTGCGGTTGTTTGGCAATCTCCTTCATTCGCGCGCGAAGCAAACGAAGCATTCGCGCCGCGTGGCGTGGACTATCCTTCGCTATGTAATCCGCGATCTCCTCAAGGTCGGACGGCACGAGAGGCGAGACGCGGAGGCGCATTATCGGCCCGTCTTTTCAGCAAGACGCTCATATTTTCTTTCCAGCAGGTCGAAGACCTGGTCCGGATCGAGACCCTCGGAATCGTCTGCTACTGCTTCCTGCCATACCTTGCGAAGATGGGAGAGGCTTTGTTCCCGCAGATTGCGCTTGTGCGTCCAATCGCGGAGGGCGTCGCGGATGACTTCGCTGTTGGAGGAATACTCGCCAACGTCGACGGCGCGACGGACAAGTGCCGCCATTTCAGTGGGAAGGGCGATGCTCAGCTTTTCGACGGTAGGCATGGGGTATACCTCAGTAGTAATTCATACTACCACTGTTTCCTGGAAACTCGCGCAGAAATGGATCAAATTTAGGGTTGGTGGTATCCCACCCTTGCGACAAAAACAAGAACATCGCAAGGATGGGGCACCCAGCTTTGTTCAATGGGCTGGAGTGGGAGCTGCCGGGCGCGGGTGTGGGGTGGTGCTTCCTTCGGTCATGCGGAGGGCCCACTTGATGGCTTCGAAGTACATCGTCTTGATGTCGGGATCGTCCCAGGACTCTTCAGTGTGGCCAAGCGTGGAGTAAAAGACGCGGCCCTTGCCGTAGAGCTTGCTCCATGCAACCGCAAAGTCGTGATCGTCGCGGTGGATGCGGGGGTTGTTGTAGTCGAGCTTTGACGGGTCGAGAGAGAGCAGCACGTTTACCTTGTCGCGGGACCAGGCTTTGGCTTGATAGATCTCGTCGTATTTGACGAAGGCGGCGGGGAAGTGGCGGACTGCGGGGAAGGTTGGGTCTTCATTGACGATGGGTGCGTTGAAGGTCATCCAGGGATGCTGGTCGAACCAGCCGCCGATCATCTCGCCGTATTCTGGCCAGGTGTAATTTGTGTCGAGCGCGGCGTGAATGCCGACAAAGCCTTTGCCGTCGTCGTGGATGAAGGAGAGCATGTCCTGCTTCTGGCCGGCGTCGAGGTCCAGTTCGCCGGTGGTGCTGCAAAAGACAAGAAGGTCAAAATAATTGAGATTTTTGGCGTTGGCTTTGAGAGCTTTTTTGGTGATCAGCTCAGTGTCGGTGCGCAGGGTGGTATCCCACAGGCCGCTCTCCTTGCCCATGTTGTAGATGGCAACCATGGCCGGCGAGATGGAATCGTGCTGCCAGCCTTTGGTTTGAGCGATGACCAGCACATGCTTGAGGTGGATCTCCTTGGCGTGGGGCGGGGGCGGCAAAGTGTCGCTTGCGGCGGACTGGGCGTGGGTGCGGTTGCTCTGGCCGAGGATGGCCAGACAGATTAGGGCTGGAAAGAGAAAGCGGAAGTTAAGGAATGCGCGCACTTGGACTCCTTTGGGTACAAGAATATACGGTTATGGTTCCCACGGGTTCATGAGAGCTACGCCGGTGGGTTTGAAATGATCGACATTTCGGGTGACGACGGTCATACCGTGTACCAAGGCCGTCGCGGCAATGAGGGAATCGCGATACTCGATCGGGTTCGGAATCTGGAGTACGGCGCACCGCTGCGCAACGGCTAGATCGACAGCAAGAATATGTTCTTCAAAGCTGGGCAGAATCCTGTTGCGCACCCAGGAGCGGATCAATGCGGCCTGTGCTGGGTCTCTTCGTTCGAGAAGATGGAATCCGCGCTCCAGTTCAAGAATGACGACCACGGATATATAGAGGTCCGACGGGGAGACACTCTTGACCCAAGCTTCTACGCGGCTATCGATCTTCGCGCTCAATGGGTGAGTGCGTGAAGCCTTGCGCAACTCGGAGATGACGTTGGTATCGAGGAGGTACATCATGAGAAGTCGGCTGGCCGAATCAGCTCATCGCCCATGCGCGGCGGTTCGAAGTCGATGTCGCCAACACCAGGCATGGCCAATAAGTCGAGGATGTTCTTCCCGTTGCCCTTGATCTTTCGGTATTCCTCTATTGATAAAAGCACATGGGCTGGGCGCCCGCGATCCGTGATGAAGACAGGGCCTTTCTTAGCGGCTTTCTTCGCACGGCTGGCATCCTGATTGAATTCACGACTGGAAAGGGTAGTGATTGCCACGGCGGACCTCCTTGTAGCAATGTTTCTACATTGTAGCATGAAATGTCTGCAGCACGAACTCCGCCTACTCGAATTGGAGCAGGACGACTTCTGGGTGGGTGCCTACGCGCATGGGAGGGCCCCAGGTTCCGGCGCCGCTGGAGGTATAGACCTGGAGCGAGCCGAAGCGTTGCAGTCCGTAGGTGAATTCGCCGAAGGCGTAGCGGGTGAACCAGGTGAAGGGGATGAGTTGGCCGCCATGGGTGTGGCCGGAGAGCTGGAGGCTGACGCCGGCTTGCTCGACCTGGGCCAAGCGATGGGGGGCGTGGTTGAGCAGGATGCTGGGCTGAGCGGGGTCAGGACGCAGGGCTTCGAGCGTGGCGCGAAGCTGGATAGGGTAGTGTGAGTCGGCGTAGGGAATGCCGAGGATCTGAAGGCCGTCTACGGTTACCTTTTCGTTGGCAAGAACGCGGATGCCGGCTTGGGTGAGCGCGTGGGTGAAGTTCGCTTCGCCTCCGTACTCCTCGTGATTGCCGGCGGTGAAGTAGATGCCGAGGGGCGGGGAGAGATTTTTGAAGGGAGCGATGAGGCGGGCGGGGTCGGCATGGACGCCGTCAAAGAGATCGCCGGGAAGGAAGACGATATCGGGTTGGAGACGAGCGGCGAGGGCAACCATGCGGCGACTGAATCCGAGGCCGTTGACGTTGCCGAGGTGCAGGTCGCTGAGCAGGAGGGCGGTGCGTCCGCGCCAGGCGGCGGGAAGGTTGGGGAGCTGGATGGTTACGCGGCGAATGCGGACCCAGCGCGCATTGAGCAGGCCGTAGATGCCGGTGAGGAAGGCCAGCGCGAAGAGGATGCCGGCAATGAGAGGGCGGTATTGAGGCAGTTGTGGGGCGAGTGGGGTGAGCAGGAAGGCCACGCTGGTTAGCCGGCAGAGGCAGGCAGCGAAGAAGAAGTAGTTGAGGAAGCCGAGCCAGACGGCGGCGATCTTGTAAATGAGACGGACCGGCAGGCTGGAAAAGTAATAGCCGAGCAGGGCGGCGGCGATGAAGCTGAAGGCCAAGACGAAGAGCGAGATGCCCAGTGCCAGAGTTTGATCTGGAGTGAAGTTTCCGTCGAAGACGATCAGGGTGCGAAAGATGAACCAATGAGCCAGTAACAGAAAGGTCTGCATCAAGCCGATGCCGAGGAGTGGCCAGACCTTCAAAGGGGAATCTCCTTGATTCAATGATTGCATAAATAGGGAATAGGGAATAGGGAATAGGGACTAGGGAATAGGGAATAGGGAATAGGGACTAGGGAATAGGGAATAGGGAATAGGGAATAGGGAATAGGGAATAGGGAATAGGGAATAGGGAATAGGGCGTGGCTCGATGGGCGGGTATTTAGCGGCGGGCGTGAAAGAATCTATGTTATGGCTGGTTTGCATAGCGACGCTCTGGGTATTTATGTTTCGATTCCGTTTTGCCGGTCGAAGTGTACTTACTGCAACTTTGCTTCAGGGGTCTATCCGGTCAGCGAACATGGACTGTATGTGGAACGGGTGATCGAGGATTTGAGGGCGGCTGGGGAGTGGGCGGCGCGGATGGGCGCGGAGCTGCCGCAGCGCGTGGATACGGTTTACCTGGGCGGGGGAACGCCTAGTTTGCTGGCGCCGGAGCTGCTGGAGCGGCTGTTTGGGGCGATGCGGGCGGAGTTCGACGTGGCGGCGGACGCGGAGATTACTGTGGAGTGCGCGCCGGGGCAGATTGCGGAGGAGACGCTTGAGGCGATGGCTGCGGCGGGTGTGAATCGGGTGAGCCTGGGCGTGCAGTCGTTCATTGACAGGGAGGCGACTGTAAGCGGGCGGCTGCATAGCCGAAAGGTGGTTGAAGAGGATTTGAGGCGGCTGCGCGGGGCGGGGATCGCGAACCTGAATGTGGACCTGATTGCGGGACTGGCGGGGCAGACGTTTGCTTCGTGGGAAGAGTCGCTGGCGGCGCTGGCGGAGTCGGGCGTTTCGCACGCCAGCGTTTACATGCTGGAGGTGGATGAGGATTCGCGGCTGGGACGCGAGGTTCTGGGCGGCGGGGCGAGGTACTTCGCCGAGATGGTTCCCGAGGACGATGCGATTGCGCGGATGTATGAGACGGCGATCAAGAGGCTGGAACAGGCGGGATTGAGGCAGTATGAGATTTCGAACTTCAGCCGGGCGGGGTTTGAATCGCGGCACAATTTGCGGTACTGGCAGCGGCGGCCTTATTTGGGGCTGGGGCTGGATGCTTCTTCCATGCTGAGGGCGACCCCGGCCTTGAAAGGGCACGGCTTTAGCCGTGCCGTGGAACACCACAAACAGATCGCGGCTTTAGCCGCCGAGGGAATGCCAGTTATTGCAAATACATTCCCTCAGGGGCTAAAGCCCAAAGCTCCATTTGCCCATCGAGCGGCGCGGCTAAAGCCGCGCCCTTTCAAAGCAGCTAAAATTGCTGTCCCTACGAGTTATTCCACGGTTCCTCCTGAAAGCTACGTGCTTCGGTCGACGACGGGCGATGAGCTGGGGGCTTTTCTTGAGGGTGCGGATGTGGCGGAGACGGAGTGGATTCGGCCGGAGCGGCAGCATGAGGAGGCATGGTTTCTGGGGCTGCGGATGAATGCAGGAGTGGAGCTTGCCGCGGTGGAGCGGGAGTTTAGCGGGGATGCTTTGGAGCGGGCTATGGAGGTTGTGGGACGGTTGGCTGTGGATGGGATGGTTCGATCGGATGGGAAGACAGTCAAGCTGACGGAGCGGGGACGGCTGCTTTCTAATTTTGTGTTTGAGGAGTTTTTGGGGTTGGATGTGGAAGAGGATCAGTGTGAAAGCATTCCGCGTTGATTCTGTTGAGTTTACAGTTTCTAATGCAGGGGCTCAAATACGTTTCCTTCAAAAAGGAGGCAAAATCATCAAAAACAGGCCAAAAATCATTGATTTTTGACCTGTTTTTTTATGCCGGTCGAGGCTGCGGCTTTCGGATAACACACATTATATCAGATACTTAGTCATTATCAGTTTGAGCAAAAAGGGCGAAGAAACGGGGAATGACACCCCCCAGGGGTAGGCACATTCAAATTCCAAGTGCAACAGATTTTGAAACCGCAGACCAGTATTGCACGAAATCGAATGCGCCTTCAGGCAGGAACAGTTCCGCCGGGGCTTTCCAGCCCA